>OKXB01002244.1_pt1 | contig 16024 bp, 7 predicted proteins | sample 1601731 | NCBI WGS metagenome assembly OKXB01 (sample SAMN04414077, study PRJEB24778) | human gut metagenome | material: faecal | host: Homo sapiens | reverse complement strand
GTTATGAAGGCGGCCTCGATGAGGCGGGAACCCCTTCCGACACCCGTACCTACGCCCAGAAATGTTCGCTGCTCGACCTGCTCCGCCAGCTCCGGCGGGACTATCCGGAGGCGAAGATAGTGGGACATTGCCAACTGAGTCCTTACATCCGCAAGGCCTGCCCTTGCTTCGACGCCAGGGAGGAGTATGCGGGATTGGAAGAGGAAGTGTCAAGAAAATAGACAGTGGTGTCTAATTATTAGACAGTCTGTTCGAATTGTAGGATGTATATTTTATTGATTATTTGCTCGTTATGCTATTTGGCATATTTTTTGTTATTATTGAAACAAAACAGTTGGATATGAAAACGATTTTGCGAAATTTCTTTAGTGTGCTCCGCCGGTTCAAGACGGCTTCTGTTTTGAATGTGCTGGGGTTGAGCATTGCTTTTGTGGCGTTTATGCTCATTATGATGCAGGTGAATTATGATTATACGTTCGACCGCAGCCACCGGAACGCCGATGCTATCTTCCGGGTGGATATCGTGCACGGAAGCAAAGGGTCGCAAGCCATTATCTGCCGTCCGTTCGCGCGGGCGTTTACCGGGTCTTCGCCTCTTATAGAGGAAGGATGCCTTTTGAGTGCTTGGACCGATAGCCGTTTTTTCTATATAGAGGATGGCGGACAGCGGACGAGCTACAAGGAAGATGCGTGGAACGTGACTCCCGGAGTCTTGGAAGTGTTCCGTTTCGATATGCTCGAAGGAAGCGAGCGCTCTTTGGATGAGCCCAACAGCGTAGTCCTTCCGGAAAGCATGGCGAGAAAGATCTTCGGTGACGAATCGGCGGTAGGCAAGCAGCTGATCTCTGCCAATCCTATGGAAGATGCGAAAATCGTGAAAGGCGTATATAAGGATTTTCCCCGTAATTCTGCTTTGAAGAACGTCATGTACACGTCGATGAGTCCGAAGGAAAACTATGATAACTGGGGAAACTGGAATTATTTTTTCTTTGTCCGTCTGGGCGAGGGGATGGATAAGGCTGAGGTGCTGGACAATTTCAAGCGTAATTTTAATGCGAAGGAAGCCTTCGGCAATGAGTTCGAATGGGGGGAGGAGAATAGCTTGGATCTCCGCCTGACCTCTTTGCCGGATGTCCATTTCCTGAATAACGTGGATTTCGATTCGATGCCGAAAGCGAGCCGCCAGACGTTGCTGGTGCTTTTCTCCATCGCTTTTGTCATCCTTATTATCGCCGGTATCAATTTTACCAATTTCAGTACGGCTTTGACTCCGATGCGTATGAAAAGTATCAATACGCAAAAGGTGCTGGGTAGTTCTAATGCAACATTACAGTTCTCCTTATTGATGGAAGCGGTCTGTATCAGTGTCGTGGCTTTCTTGTTGGCATTATGGATCGTCCGTATGACGGCAAGCAGTCCCATAGCAGGCCTGATCAATGCGGATATTTCTTTTTCCGCTCATCCGGTGTTGATTTCGTTGACGGCTCTGCTGTCAGTGCTGGTTGGAGTGCTGGCCGGGATTTATCCGTCTTATTATATGACCTCTTTCTCGCCGGCGCTGGTGCTGAAAGGTAATTTCGGACTTTCTCCCAAAGGAAGGGTATTGAGGAACGTATTGATCAGTGTGCAGTTCATTTCTTCATTTGTTTTGATTATGGGCGCTATGTTCATGTATTTGCAAAATAACTTTATGCGAACCAGTTCGTTGGGATACGACAAAGATCAAATCATCGTGACAGACCTGACGGCTACAGTCTTAAACAGTAAAGACGCTTTCACGAATCGTATGAAATCATTCTCCGGTATTGAGGATGTGACCTGTGCGGAGTTTCTGCTGGCCAGCCAGGATCAGTATATGACCTGGGGACGTGAACTGAATGGTAAAAATATTCAGTATCAGGTGATGCCGGTCGATCCTTCTTTCCTGAAGGTACTGAATATTGCAGTAAGTGACGGACGGGATTTCCGGGAAGAAGATACTTTGACGGAGCATGGTGCCTATATATTTAATGAACGTGCGCGAAAGACTTACGACATTCAGCTGGGGGATAAGATCGGCGATATGGAGGTGATTGGTTTTGTTCCGGATATCAAGTTCGCTTCTTTCCGTACGGAGGTGGTTCCGATGGCATTCTTAGTGCGTGGTAAAAGTTATTCGGGAGGTGCGGCGTTTGCATATATCAAGGTAAAAGCCGGTTCGGATATGGGAGCAGCCATGGCGCATGTCAAGAATGTAATGAGTGAGATTCATCCGGATTATCCTTTCGACATTACTTTCTTTGATAAAGTGTTGAATAATTTATATGAAAAAGAAACGAGTCTGGGAGCATTGATCACATTATTCAGTCTGATAGCCGTCTTTATCTCGATGGTGGGTGTCTTTGGTCTGGTAGTATTCGACAGCCAGTATCGCAGAAAGGAAATAGGTGTCCGCAAGGTGATGGGGTCTTCCGTGTCGCAAATTCTGATTATGTTTAACAAAACGTATGTCCGTATCCTGTTGATATGCTTTGTGTTGGCCGCTCCGTTGACCTGGTATGCCATTCATGCCTGGTTGGAGAACTTTGCTTACTGTACTCCGATCTATTGGTGGGTATTCATACTGGCTTTCCTGCTGGTGTCGGCTGTGACGATCGTCACTGTTACCTTCCAGAACTGGCGGGCGGCAAGCGAAAATCCGGTGATAAGCATAAAAACAGAATAGCGGATGGATCATTAGATTTATAAATTTAGTACAGATACTATCATGAAAACAATTATCAGGAATTTATTAGGAGTTGTCCGTCGTTTTAAAATGGCGACTCTATTAAATGTGATGGGTTTAAGTATAGCTTTTGCTGCCTTTATAATTTTAATGATCCAGTTACAATATGACTGGGGGTTCGACAGGTTCCAAAAGAATGCAGAACGGATTTACCGGGTAGGACTTTATACTCCGGATTGGGGGAACCAGGTGGTTGTTTCTCCCCCTTTTGCAGAGGCTTTCGTTCAATCGTCTCCCCATATAGAGACGGGTGCATTACTTTCTTCCTGGGGTAGCCAGCTTGCATTAAAAAGGGGAAATGATACGAATGAAACGAGTTTCTGGTGTCCGGTAAATGCAATAACTCCTGAATATGCTTCTGTATTTGACTTTCAGATGTTGGAGGGGAAGATAGAAAGTCTGGATAATCCGGGGTATGTTTTGATAGCACAGAGCCAGGCAGAAAAGTTTTTCGGAGATGAACCGGCTGTCGGCAAACAGTTGACAGCCGATAAGTTATCTTTTGTTGTGGGTGGCGTATATAAAGATTTTCCTCAAAATTCAGTGATACAAAATGCCGTATACAGGAGAATCGGTGAAAAGGAAAATCAGGATAATTGGAATGCCAACGGCTACCAGTTATATGTGTTACTGGATGATCCCGGTAAAAAAGACCAGATAATTGCTGACTTCAAGAATCATTTCAACCATGAATATTATGATTGGAAAACGAAAGATGTGAGACTGACCCAACTGACCGATATTTATTATGAAGCAGATGCCCGTTTTGATTCACAGAAAGACAAAGGTAATAAAACGATGGTGTTCGTGTTATTTACCATCGCTGTATTGATTGTTGTCATTGCCGGGATTAATTTTACGAATTTCAGCAATGCACTTGTTCCCATGCGTATCCGGAGTATCAATACGCAGAAGGTGCTGGGAGGATCGGATAATACGTTGCGCTGTGCCATGTTGGTTGAAGCGGTAGCGATCTGTCTGTTTTCTTTCATCCTTTCCTTGTTTATTGTGAAAGGGATGGCTAATACCTGGCTGGCCGATATGGTCAGTGGAGAACTTTCATTGAAAGCCAACATTCCTTTATTGATAGGGGCGGGAGTACTGGCTGCTCTTACCGGCCTGCTGGCCGGAGCATATCCTGCCTGGCATATAACATCGTTTTCTCCTGCCTTGGTTCTAAAAGGATCGTTTGGATTGTCTCCTTCCGGTAAAAGGATGAGAAGTTTGCTGGTCTCTTTCCAGTATGTCATCTCTTTTGCTCTGATTATTGCCGCTTTGTTTATTTATTTGCAGAATCATTACATGCTGGCCTCTTCTTTAGGTTTCGATAAGGAGCATGTGGCTATTGTGGAATTGAACGGCCAGTTGATAAAGAATATAGAGGCCGTGGAAAATCGATTAGAGCAGGAAGTCTCTGTGCAGGAAGTTTCTTTTGCGGAAGATTTACTTTCGGCAAGTGATGAATATACCGACTTTGGCCGTGGTTACAGGGAGAATAACGTACAGTTCAAAGTGTTTGTCGTTTCACCTGATTTTCTTAGGCTGATGAACATTCCTGTTATTTCGGGACGGGATTTCCTTCAGGAAGACAGTAAATCGGTAGGGGGCGTTTACCTGTTTAACGAAGCGGCCAGATTGCAATATGATCTGGTTGCCGGTGAATATATCACGGGAAATGAATGGTATGAGGCTCCTCCCGCTTTGATTGCCGGGTTTATAGATGATATTAAGTATGCTTCGTTCCGCACGGAAGTGGCTCCGATGGCTTTTTATGTTTCGCCTGCGGCAGGGTATCGGCCGAGATATGCCTATATCAAAATAAAAGCGGGGGCGGATATCCGGGATGCAGTGGCTTCGATCAGGAAAGCCTTGACTTCGATAGATAAGAATTTCCCGGCCGAGATCAGGTTTTATGATACGATATTGAATAATCTCTATAAGCGGGAGCTGAGCATCGGTTGGCTGATCTCTTTATTCAGCCTGATAGCCGTTTTTATATCGGTTGTCGGTGTGTTGGGGCTGGTTATTTTTGAGAGCGAATACAGAAAGAAAGAGATAGGTCTACGGAAAGTTCATGGTGCTACCACTTCGCAGATATTGCTTATGTTCAATAAAGTCTATGTCCGTATCCTGATTGTCTGTTTCGTCCTGGCAATACCGGTTGCCTATTACGGGGTGAACCGTTGGATGGTTTATTTTGCCTATAAGATTCCGATGTATTGGTGGGTATATGCGGTCGCTTTTGTGGTCGTTTCCGTTATTACATTCCTAACGGTTACTTTCCAGAACTGGAAGACTGCCAATGAAAATCCGGTAGAAAGTATAAAAACAGAATAGCAATCATGCAACATTTCTGAATTTATTACGTATTTATTAAAAAGTTGTTTGGTGAACAACCTTAAATCGAAGTAATAATTCAATTGATATGAAAACTATTTTAAGAAACTTTGTCAGCGTGCTTCGCCGTTTCAAAATGGCGATGTTGCTGAATGTATTTGGATTAAGTATCGCTTTTGCAGCTTTTATGGTGATTATGATGCAGGTGAATTACGACTACACGTTCGATTCCTGCCAGCCGGAAGCTGATGCAATCTACCGCATGGACATGGACTTTCAGGGAAAAGTGAGTGCCGTCTTCAGCCGTCCTTTTGCGAGAGGCTTTACAGAGTCATCGCCCCATATTAAGGCCGGCATGATTATGGCGTCGTGGAATTCCGAACTTTTTTATAGTGTCGAACGGCAAGGGGAGAGGCTGAATTTCCAGGACCCGGTTGTGAATGCTTCGCCCGGGATTACCCGTGTCTTTCATTTCGATATGGTGGAAGGAGATGAAACGGCGCTGGATCAGCCGGAAACTGCCATCATTCCCGAAAGTATGGCGCGTCGCTTGTTCGGATACGAGTCGGCTATAGGAAAACGGCTGATGAATGTAGAGACGGGAAGTACGGTAGCAACAATAAGCGGCGTCTTTAAAGATTTCCCCCTTAATTCTTCCATCCGGAATATTATCTACCGGCAGATGCACCCGAAAGAAAACTACGATACTTGGAGTAATCAGAATTATTTCTTCTTTTTCCGAATGGATGATCCAGCCAATACGAAGGATGTGAAAGAAAACTTTATGAAGAATTTCGATGCATCCCAACAGTTCGGTAAGGATTTTGACTGGGAGAAAGATGGTATTGACCTGCGTATCACACCGCTTCCCGAGCTACATTTCCTGGAAAATGTCTCTTTCGACTCAATGCCGAAGGCCAGCCGTCAGACGGTGCGTGTTTTGTTTGCTATAGCTTTTGTTATCTTACTGATTGCGGGTATCAACTTTACCAATTTCAGTACGGCACTGACACCGATGCGTATTAAAAGTATCAATACGCAAAAAGTGTTGGGAAGTCCGGATAGTGTGCTTCGTTTGAGTTTGCTGGCGGAGGCGATTATCGTCAGTGCAGTGGCTTATCTGATTTCGTTGGGGATGTTGTTTATAGCCGGTAAGACTTTTATAGCCTCTTTGGTGGATGCCGACATGGCTTTTTCGGCACAGTCGGGAGTTATTACTACTACGGCGGTTATTGCTGTGGCTGTCGGTGTGTTGGCTGGCCTTTATCCGGCCTGTTATATTACCTCTTTCCCGCCGGCACTGGTACTGAAAGGCAGTTTCGGACTGTCTCCAAAAGGGAGGTTGCTCAGAAGTACATTGGTCAGTATCCAGTTTATTGCTTCATTTATTCTGATTATCAGTTCCCTGTTTATGTTTTTGCAGAACCGGTTTATGCAGAATACACCGCTTGGATATGACAAGGACGAATTGATCGTGATGGAGCTGAACGGTAAGGTGAATAAGAGCCAGGATGTATTGGCGAGTGAGGTAAAAACATTCTCCGGGATTGAAGATATCACTTTTGCCGAACAGGTTTTATCGAGCCGGGACTTCTATATGGGATGGGGACGCGAGTATAAAGATAAGGATATTAACTTTCAATGTATCCCGGTGTCTCCTTCTTTCCTTCGTGTAATGGGGATTAAAGTGACCGACGGACGCGATTTTCGCCCGGAAGATGACTTGAAAGATACGGGATGCTATATATTTAATGAGAAAGCCCGTGAGATGTACGATCTGGAACTGGGGGATAAGATTGACGGTGGCGAGATTATTGGTTTTATGCCTAATATCAAGTTTGCTTCTTTCCGCAACGAAGTTTCACCAATGACTTTCTATGTCTGGGGAAAATACTATTGGGGAGGGGAAGTCGACAGTAAATATTATGCAGCAGCCTATGTCAGGGTAAAGGCCGGCAGTGATTTGCGTGCGGCAATGAAACATATTCAGGCTTCATTAAAGAAGATCGATCCGGTTTATCCTTTTAAAGTCTCTTTTTATGACGAGATATTACAACGTACCTATGTAAAGGAACTGAAGATCAGTAACCTGATCACCCTGTTCAGTGTCATTGCGATCTTAATATCCATAGTGGGAGTCTTCGGACTGGTGGTGTTTGAGAGTGAATACAGACGTAAAGAGGTGGCTGTCCGCAAAGTATTAGGATCGTCCACTCCGCAAATATTGGTACTGTTCAACAGGAGTTATCTGATTATTCTGGTTATTTGTTTTATCTTGTCGGCTCCTGTGGCTTTCTATGGCGTATATCGCTGGTTGGAGAACTTTGCTTACCGTACTCCGATGTACTGGTGGGTATTTCTGGCAGCCTTTATTATTGTTTCGATCATTACTTTTATAACCGTAACTTTCCAGAACTGGCATGTCGCTAATTCAAATCCGGTGGAGAGTATAAAGTCGGAGTGACCGGAAAGTTATTTTCCTTTATGAATGTCTAATAATTTGACAGCATTGTCTAATTATTAGACATTCATTTTTAAGGCGTGAGCCAAATGTTTTTGATTGACAAAGAGTTATCGTTTTGGCATGTTATTTGAACGAATTGGATAAAAAGAGGTCAATATGAAAACGATATTACGAAACTTTATCAGTGTACTCCGCCGTTTCAGGATGGCGACTTTGTTGAATATTCTGGGATTAAGTATTGCTTTCGCTGCATTTATGGTGATCATGATGCAGGTAAGTTATGATTATACGTTCGATTCCTGCCAGCCGGAATCAGAAGCGATCTATCGGATGGATATGCAATATCAGGGAGAACAGGTAGCCATTATGAGCCGTCCTTTGGCGAGGGCTTTTACAGAATCGTCGCCGCATATCAAAGCAGGAACCCTTATGACATCGTGGACTTCCGACGGGTTTTACAGTGTCGAACGGAGCGGTGAGATACAAAACTTTCAGGATCCGATAGCGACAGTTACCCCCGACTTTACCCGTGTTTTCCATTTCGATATGGTGGAAGGCGATGAAACGGCGCTGGAGCAACCGAAGTCGGCCATGATTCCCGAAAGCATCGCTAATCGCCTGTTCGGTAATGAATCGGCTATCGGTAAACAGTTGATGGGCGGGACATCGGGAAAAGTAGTTGCGATCGTCAACGGTGTTTTTAAAGATTTTCCCCGTAATTCATCTGTCCGCAATATCATTTACCTCCAGATGGATCCGAAGGAAAATTATGATGAGTGGGGTAACAGTAATTATTATTTCTTTTTCCGTATGGATGATCCGGCAAATGCGGAAGATGTGAAGGAAAACTTCAAAAAGAATTTCGATAAGACAAAAATGGCCGGTTCCGATCTGGATTGGGAAAGGGATAAGATCGACCTGCATATCACTCCGCTTACCCAATTACATTTCCTGACCAACGCTTCTTACGATTCGATGCCGAAAGCCAGTCGTCAGACAGTACAGGTACTGTTTGCCATCGCTTTCATAATCCTGCTGATTGCCGGTATCAATTTTACGAACTTCAGCACGGCATTGACGCCGATGCGCATTAAGAGCATCAATACGCAGAAGGTGCTCGGTAGTCCGGATAGCCTGCTACGGCTGAGTTTATTGGGAGAGGCTGTCATTATCAGTTTCGTGGCATTCCTGATTTCGCTGGTCGTATTGCATCTGGCTGAAAACTCGTTTATTGCTTCTCTGGTGGATGCCGATATGTCTTTGGGGATACAATGGAAAATTATCGGTGTCACAGGGATCATTGCCTTGTTGGTCGGTGCGCTGGCAGGGGGTTATCCGGCTTGTTACATCACCTCTTTTCCACCGGCCCTGGTGCTAAAAGGGAGTTTTGGATTGTCGCCTAAAGGACGTGTGCTGCGGAGTACGCTGGTCAGTATTCAGTTTATTGCATCCTTTATCCTGATCATCGGTTCTCTGTTCATGTTCCTGCAAAACCATTATATGCAAAGTGCGCCGCTTGGATATGATAAGGACGAACTGATTGTTGTCGAGCTGAACAGTAAGATTAATAAAAACCTGAGTGTGCTGGAAAGTGAGATAAAAACATTTTCAGGAATAGAAGCTATCACGTGTGCCGACCAGATATTGTCGAGCCGGGACTATTATATGGGCTGGGGACGGAATTATAACGATAAACCTATCGATTTCCAATGTATCCCTGTTTCTCCGAGTTTTCTGCATGTCATGGGAATAAATGTGATCGATGGCCGTGATTTCCGGCCGGAAGATGATCTGAAAGATAAAGGAACGTATATATTTAATGAAAAGGCACGCGATATGTATGATCTTGTGGTGGGTGAATCGGTCGAAGGGGAAGAAATTGCCGGAATTATTCCTAATATCAAGTTCGCTTCTTTCCGTAACGAAGTGTCGCCAATGGCATTTTATATCGGCGGAAAGTATTGGAAGGGAAATGACGGAATCCGGTATTACAGTGCAGCTTATATCAAAGTAAAGGCAGGTAGCGACCTGTGGGCTGCCATGGAACATGTAAAAGCATCGTTGAGCAAGATCGATTCGGTCTATCCGTTTAAAGTCTCTTTTTACAATGAAGTGTTGCAACATACGTACGACAAGGAGTTGAAGATAAGTAACCTGATAACCTTGTTCAGTCTGATAGCCATATTTATCTCTGTTGTCGGTGTTTTTGGCTTGGTCGTTTTCGAAAGTGAGCATAAGCGCAAGGAAGTGGCGGTACGGAAAGTATTGGGTTCTTCTACTTCGGAGATACTGTTTATGTTCAACAAAAGTTATCTGTTGATCCTGTTGATCTGTTTTGTGCTGTCGGCTCCGGTTGCATTCTATGGCGTATATCGCTGGTTGGAGAACTTTGCTTACCGTACTCCGATCTATTGGTGGGTATTTCCGGTAGCCTTTGTTATTGTTTCGGCCATTACTTTTATAACCGTTACTTACCAGAACTGGCAAGTAGCAAATTCGAATCCGGTGGAAAGTATAAAGTCGGAGTAATCCGGCTTTAGAATGGATGCCATAAAAACAAACTGATATGAAGACAATATTACGAAACTTTTTCAGCGTGCTGCGCCGTTTCAGTCTGGCCGCTTTCCTGAATGTTGCGGGGTTGGCTGTTGCTTTTGCAACCTTTATCATTATTATGATACAGATCAGCTTCGAACGTAATTTCGATCGTTGTCATCCGACGGCCGACCGTATTTACCGGGTGGAATTAAGTGGCGAGGTGGTAGAGGCAGAGGCCGGGACATTTTCCCGTATCCTTCCGCGAGGATTGATCGAGGCTGTTATAGGATCATCTCCCCATATCGAGGCTGGTAGCCTGATTTTCCCTTATAGTCCGGCCATCTATTTTACGGTGACGGAGAACGGCGAACGGGAAGGCTATCATGAATTGATTCAGACTTGCCATCCGGCACTGACCCATGTATTCGATTTTCCGATCATCGAAGGCGATATCGATTGCCTGAACGATCCTGAAAAACTGATTTTACCGGAAAGCATGGCTCGGAAGATGTTTGGAAAACAGTCGGCTGTAGGTAAAGCATTACATGCCGAAGAGCAAATAATGAGCAAGAATGTAAGGGATTTTACTGTCGGAGCCGTTTATAAAGACTTTTCGGAGAATACGCAGATTCGTAACCTTGTTTATACGGGTATCGATAATACTATGCGTGAGAATTTCGGATCCAGTAGTTTTATATGTTTCCTTTTACTGGATAATCCGGAATCGGCCCGGCTTGTTACGGACAACTTCAATGCGAACTTCGACTTTTCCAAGTTGGGAAGTGGGAAGGTACAGATAAAGTTGACGCCTCTTACGGACATTTATTATATGAATGAAAGCCAGGATGGTACGATTTTCCGCAGCGGTAATAAAGAAGTGACCTGGCTGCTTTTTTTTATTGCCTTACTGATCATTATAGTGGCTGCCATCAATTTTACGAATTTCAATACTTCGTTGACGCCGATGCGTATCAGGAGTATCAATACCCAGAAAGTGTTAGGCAGTCCGGATTGCGTATTACGTCGGGCTTTATTGGCCGAAGCTGCTATTACCAGTCTGGTGGCCTGGCTGGCGAGCCTGTTCATTGTGCATGTGCTGGCTTCGACCGGTACCATGCCGTTTATAGAGGCTGATTTGAGTATAATAGATAACCTGCCGATTGTCTTGTTGACCGGTGTTATTGCATTGGTTACCGGCATACTGGCCGGATTATATCCTTCCTGGTACGTGACCTCCTTTCCTCCGGCCCTGGTGCTGAAAGGAAGTTTTGGGCTTTCACCGTCGGGACGCAAATTACGTACGGTGTTGATCGGTATCCAATATGTGGTATCTATTTTATTAATTATCAGTGCTTGTTTTGTTCATTTGCAGAATAAATATATGCGTGGTTATTCGTTGGGATTTGACAAAGATCAGATCGCGATCGTTCCTTTGAGCAGTGACCTGTATATTAAATCTCATGAGACCTATGTTAATCGCCTGAAGGAATTTTCCGGTATCGAAGATGTGGCTTTTTCTCTGGAGAAGGTCGGTTCGCAGGATGGTTACAGTACGAACAGCGGTTCTGTCAAGGAAAATGATTTCCACTTCTTTATGATTTTTGTTTCCGCAAATTTCCTGCGTGTGATGGGAATCCCGGTAGAAGAGGGGCGTGACTTTTATCCGGCCGATGAAATGGCTGAAACTCCTTCTTACATTTTTAATTGTACGGCAAAACAGGAAGTAGGCATGGAAGTGGGGGATAAAATGGATTCGTGGGCTTCGGGTGATATTGTCGGGTTGACAGGCAATGTCAAGTTTACTTCGCTTCGAGAGGGAGAAAGTAATATCGGTTTTGTGACAGGGAAACTGCCTTATCCGCTAACTACTTCTTATATACGCCTGAAAGCCGGGGCAGATGTCGATGCAACCGTTTCACATATTTATAAAACACTGGCTGATATAGATCCGGCTTATCCGGTCGAGATCGAGTTTTATGATGCTGTGTTCAACGAATTATATCATAAGGAAGAGAATTTGCGTAGCCTGATCACGGTATTCAGCCTTTTGGCGATCATTATTTCGCTTGTGGGTGTCTTTAATCTGGTGGTATTCGATACACAATATCGCCGGAAAGAGATCGGTCTCCGAAAGGTGCATGGTGCGACTATCGGTGAAGTTTTGAAGATGCTGAACAGTTCCTATATTTATATTGTCCTGATTTGCTTTGTGCTGGCAGTACCGGTTGGTTATTATGGGATCAACAAGTGGCTGGAGAGTTTTGCCTATAAGACACCGATGTTTTGGTGGGTCTATCCGCTGGCTTTGCTTATTGTACTGACTATTACTGTCGGTACGGTGACTTACCAAAGCTGGCAGGCTGCTAATGCTAATCCGGTGGATAGTTTGAAGTCGGAATAACAGCGTTTTACATAGAATCTGTTTCAATGTCTAATAATTTGACAGCATTGTCTAATTATTAGACATTGTTCTTTTCTGACGGTTGGGCTAATATTCTGTTATTCTGTGCGTTGTTGCTTTGGCATGCAATTTGAATTACCAAAGTAAACATAAATAGTAATGAAGACAATACTAAGAAACTTTTTAAGCGTACTGCGTAGGTTCAAGATGGCAACCTTTTTGAATGTGGCGGGATTGGCAGTTGCATTTGCAGCCTTTATCGTTATTCTGATACAGGTAAATTATGAACGTAGTTTTGATCGTTGTCATCCGACGGCGGAAAGAGTTTTCAGAGTGGAGTTGGAAACTCCCGGTACATTCGGTCTTATTTTACCCCGTGGATTTGTAGAAACTGTTATTCAGTCATCTCCGCATATTGAGGCCGGATCGTTGATCTATCCTTATAATTCGGCTATTTATTTTTCCGTTATGGAGAATGGAGAGAAGATTGGTTACCGCGAACCGGTATATACTTGTAACCCTGAGATTACCCGTGTCTTTGATTTCCCGATATTGGAAGGGGATATCGATTGTTTGAAAGATCCCGATAAACTTATTTTACCTGAAAGCATAGCTCGGAAAATTTTTGGAGACCAACCGGCTGTAGGTAAAATGTTGCATGCCGAAGAGAATGTTGAGACCAAAGATAACCGTGAATATACCGTTGGTGCCGTTTATAAAGATTTTCCCGGGAACACCCAGATGAGGAATCTGATCTATACGGCTATCGGACCGACTTTTCAGCGGGATAATTTTGGGGCGAGTAATTTTGCCTGTTATGTGTTGCTGGATAAAGCGGAATCTGCACAGGATGTGGTTGATAACTTCAATGCAAATTTTGATTTTACTAAAATAGGAAAGAAAGATCAACAGCTTAAACTTACCCCTCTCACTGCTATTTATTATCTGAATGAAAGCCAGGACGGAATGATTTTCCGCAGTGGAAATAACGAAGTGACCTTGTTGTTATTTTTTATTGCCTTATTGATCATTATCGTAGCTGCTATCAATTTTACCAACTTCAGTACGGCCCTGACACCTCTTCGTATTAAGAGTATCAATACCCAAAAGGTATTGGGCAGTTCTGATAGATTATTACGAAACGCTTTGCTGGCGGAGGCTGCTATTGTCAGTCTTATAGCCTGGTTGATCAGTCTGGTTTTGGTCTGGATGCTCGGCAGGGCAACCGCTTTACCTTTTGTGGAAGCTGATTTGAGTATCCTGAAGAATTTACCGATTCTTTTGATCACGGGTGGAGTGGCATTGATAACCGGAGTGGTCGCCGGATTATATCCTTCCTGGTATGTGACCTCTTTTCCACCGGCACTGGTACTGAAAGGCAGTTTCGGACTTTCTCCGTCCGGTCGTAAACTGCGTACCATTCTGGTCAGTGTGCAATTTATAGTTTCCATCCTGTTGATTATCGGGGCTAGCTTTGTACAGTTACAAAATGATTATATGCGTAGTTTCTCGCTTGGCTTCGATAAGGATCAGATTGCTATTGTGGAATTAAGCGGAGAACTTTATAATAAACATCATGAGACATATGTAAATCGGTTGAAGGAGTTTCCGGATATCGAGGATGTTGCTTTTGCCATGGAGAAAGTGGCTTCAAAGGATGGTTACAGTACCAATGGAGCCGTTTTGAAGCAAAAGGAGTTTCATTTTTTCATGATCATGACTTCTCCCAATTTCCTTCGGGTGATGGGTATTCCGGTTGAAGAGGGGCGCGATTTCTCTTTGTCCGATGAGTTATCGGAAGAACCTGTTTATATATTTAATGAGACAGCTAAACTGGCGGTAAATATGGAACAGGGAGATATTCTTCAGTCATGGATTCCCGGCCGTATTATCGGATTTACCGGAAATGTGAAGTTTACCTCTCTTCGCAACGGTGAGAACAATATTGCTTTTGTGGTGTCAAAGATGCCTTATCCGATGTCTGTATCTTATATTCGTCTGAAAGCGGGATCCGATGTGCATGCTGCTGTTAATCATATCCGTAAGACATTGGCGGATCTTGATCCGGCCTATCCGTTTGATGTGCAGTTTTATGATACGATCTTTAATCATTTGTATCATAAGGAAGAGAATTTGCGTAGCCTGATTACTGTTTTTAGCATATTGGCAATAATCATATCGCTTGTGGGAGTATTCGGATTAGTCGTATTCGATACACAGTATCGCCGGAAAGAAATCGGTGTGCGTAAGGTACATGGGGCGACTAACAGTGAAATTCTGAAAATGCTTAACCGTTCATATATTTATATTGTACTGGTATGTTTTGCCCTGGCTACGCCGATCGGTTACTATGGCATTAAGAAATGGCTGGAAAGTTTTGCCTATAAGACACCGATGTACTGGTGGGTATATCTGGCCGCATTGACAATTGTACTGGTCATTACCATAGGTACAGTCACATTCCAGAGTTGGCGGGCGGCAAATGCCAATCCGGTAGATAGTTTGAAGGCACAATAAGTATTTCAACTAAACAGATTTACTATCATGTTTTTTGAAATGAACTGTCATACTATCATTTATTTGTGTAATATGTTGTATATATGCGTGTTGTCTTCTGATAGTTACCGTTTTTAACTGTCACTTATCTATCATGCAACTATCATAGCCTACTTGAAAAGACGGATAGATAAGTACTTCTTTTCAGTAAGTATACTGTTTAAAATCAGATGGATAGTAATATAAGTTGCTTGACACCCGGGTCTTGATATGCTCGACACCCGGGTGTAAGCATCGTTGAGATGGGGGTGTGAAACAGGTCGAAATGGGCATGCCGGCAACAAAAAATAGGTATTCGGATGAAAATAAGTCATAGGTTTGAGATAAAAAGGTAGTAGGGCGACGAATTATAAGAGGTGGTATCGAACGGTTACAGGTACTTTTTATGAATTGAAATGACTGTTCTTTGGTTAAAATCTCGTTAAAATGATGGTTGTATGTTAGATTAGTGATAGTTAAAAGCGGTAACTGTCATAGGTTAATGTGCATGTATATAGAGATTTACACGAGTGAATGATAGTATGATAGTTGATTCGTAGAAAACCTGACACTGTAAACGCAAAAAAAGGATATCCCATATGGAATATCCTTTCTTCTACTGATATATAATAAATATAATGTCAGTCAATTAGTTTCTGGGAAGTGCTTCTTTCACTACCATTGCCCGGCCTTCGTATTCTGCACCGTTCAATTCGTTGATAGCTTTGAAGGCTTCTGCATTTTCCGGCATTTCAACAAAAGCAAAACCTTTTGATCTTCTAGTGTCGCGGTCTACAATAAGTTTTACAGAATCAACTGTTCCGAACTCTTCCATTACATCTCTCAAATCTGATTCCTTAACATTGTAGCTAAGGTTACCAATATACATGTTCATAAATATAAAAATAAAAAATTAATAATATAACAATAAAACTTTAGGAAGGTCTTTATCAGAGATGGAAATACTCAATGTTTATAACTGAGG
>OKXB01002234.1_pt1 | contig 16100 bp, 16 predicted proteins | sample 1601731 | NCBI WGS metagenome assembly OKXB01 (sample SAMN04414077, study PRJEB24778) | human gut metagenome | material: faecal | host: Homo sapiens | reverse complement strand
TCCATAGGCTCTGCGTTGTATCAACTTCATCTTGCGGTGGAAGCCTTCCGTTATTTCGTTATTTTTCGTAAACCTCCGTATTCTAATTATCGCTGCATACAATTCGCTTATTTACTCCACGAGATTTTTAAGACTAACGGCGTCCAATATTATCATTGGATAAGTCTCAGTCGTCGAATGTATTTTTTTCAGCTCTCCTACTTGCTGCGAGAGATTATTGTTTTTTTGCGCACTGAAATTGTTTGCGCGGAAATTGGCGGAAAATTTACATTTACAATACGGGTAGGGTTGCCTATATAAAAATATTGATGGGTATTTATCCTTGTCCGCAATAAATGAAATATTTTACAATCAGCAATTCTCCGATAGGCCGTATTTTGATGATAAGCGACGGAGAAAATCTCAATGCTTTGGAAGCTATTGGAAGGCGCGATATTGCGTCGGACGGGTTTGCGGAAAAGAAAGACCTCCCCGTTTTCAAATCAACATACCTATGGCTCAAAAAATATTTCTCTGGGGAAAATCCTCCGGTATCGAGCGTGCCAATAAAGCCGTTAGAAGGTACGCCGTTTCAAAAAATTGTCTGGAAAATTCTACTCAAAATTCCATACGGCTCAACCGCTACATACGGGGAAATAGCAAGTGAGGTAGCGAGGCGGTTTGGAAAGTCGAAAATGTCGGCGCAGGCTGTTGGGCAGGCTGTGGGGCAAAATCCTATATCCATTATAATCCCATGCCATAGGGTTATTGGCGCAAACGGCAATTTAACTGGCTATCGCGGAGGCATAGACGTAAAAATTAAGCTTCTTGAGATTGAGGGAATCGACACTTCGCGAATGTCTTACCCCGCCAAAAGCAAGAGGCAAAAGTAGTTTTTAGAGTCTAAAATTCGCATACTGGAAGTTCTGATGAGTATATACCTTTATTTAGGTAAAATAAAAATATATGAGTCCATTGCATTTGAATTAAAATTTGCGGGTAATGGAGCTTTGCGTTTTCGGTATTAAATTATTTTATGCTTTATATTTCATTTCTCTAAAAAGACACAGTTCTTGCTTGTTGCGAGCGTATGGCAATGCAAGCATTAAACTATTTCTATATGTTTGCCGTGCAAATTGTTTATGGGCAAACAATGCATGTGAAACGACTTTATTTTAACTGTCGGGATTTCCGCCTACGATAACGCATCCATTATCTTTTTCGCTTAGTCTGATTATAGTTCCGCTAGGCAATTTTAGCGGCAAAAATTCTCCTCCTTTTAAATCGATTTTTTCAGCATGTATGTTTGAAAATACTTCCCGCCTAATTTCCATGCGTTCGCTGTTTTCAAAATATCCATAAATGTTTATGGTAACCTTGTCTGGGAAAGGAAAGTCGGCTTGTATAGAATTGTATTCGCAGTTTACTTCCCACAAAGATATTGCGTTTGGGTCGTTTGAACTTTTATGGAAATATTTTTGCGGAACATATACACCGTTTATCTTTTTTAATTTTACTATAACCAAATATTGGAGATTTTGCTGAAATGGCAATGAAAGTTCCAGAACAATATCTTTATCGGTATGTGACAACACCTTAACGTTACCTTTTCCTTTGAGAGCATCCTGTATTGCTTTATCGTATGTCTTATATAAAAATGGACTCTCATTTTGAAGATACTTGGGAATTGCCAAAAGATAATCTGTGATTTTTGCTACACTGCTTTTTGTATTATCGTTTAAATAGTCAAATACCGAATACTTAAATTTGTTGTCGTAAAAGATGTTGTATTTTCCTTTTATAATTATGGCCTTATATTCATCAGGGTCGGATTGAGGGGCATACTTCCAAAATGTAATGTCGTTGTAAAAATCTAATTTTACCGTCAAATTATATTTTTCAGCGACATATTTTTTCTTGGCGGCTTCAATGGATGTATTATAGAGCTTTGCGAAATAAAGCGGCTTGTTGCTTTCATCTACACTTTGATTGTAAGATATCGAGATCTTGTTTGAGCGATAGTAATCGGAATATAAATATAGCAAATCGGGTTTTATATCTGCAAAATCCTGCAAACTTCCCCCGAATGAATTTAGCGCAGATAAAATAAATATTAAGATGTATTTTCTCATAATGCATTTATCTTTGATCTAATTATTAATGTATATAATATTACTTAGTTGTCAAGTCAATGTATCTAGATATCTATACTCATATTGAATGTGCAGTAGTTGTTTTTATAAGTAATTATAAATATATTTTACTTGATATGTGAAATATTTTAAATACATTTAAAGTTTGTACGTATTATGATAATATCTCACATCAGGAAAATTGACGATAAGAATTTTATTATACAGAGCAATGCTGAGCATCTGATTGGCGTATCTAAACTTGCCGGAAGTTTTGCGGACGAATTTAATATGGGAGACTGGGCGAGGGTTGCCGGAATATTGCATGACAAAGGGAAAGAAAAAAAAGACTTTCAAACCTATATAAAATTGGAAAGCGGGTATGGAGCCGAATCTTGCGCGATTATTGATAAATCGCATGCTTACGTCGGGGCTCTGCTTGCGAAACTCCTATATCCCGAGTGCGGTAATTGCCTTACTAACATAATTGCAGGGCACCATGCGGGACTTTACGATTATTTGGATTTGGAAAAACTTCTGGCAAAACCCATACCAGAAGAAGTTGATAAGAATATTGTAAAGATAAAACTATCCTTCCCGCTTAAAAACCGAATTACAAAAGAAAATTACAACCACCTTGTCAGAATGTTATACTCCTGCCTTGTGGATGCCGATTACCTAGATACTGAGGCGTTCATGAATTCAGCGGATTCTGATTTCAGGGGCGGGGAAAAGATTGTAGATCTTCTGCCGTTATTGAAGATTTATCTTAAAAGAATCTCGGAGAACGCCCCAAATACAAAGGTAAATATTATAAGGGCGCAAGTTCAGAAATATTGTGTCGAAAACTCTGAGTTCCCGACCGGAATTTATAGCCTTACTGTTCCAACTGGAGGGGGAAAGACTCTATCTTCGTTGTTGTGGGCAATGCTGCATGCGATAAAAAATAATAAAAAGCGCATAATAATTGCAATCCCGTACACTAGTATTATATCGCAGACAGCTTCGCTTTTGCGTAAAATATTTGGCGAGGATAGTGTACTTGAACACACTTGCAACTACTTTCCGGAAAATGACGGAGAATCTTATAGCGCTAAGTTAAAGAAGCACGAGTTGGCGAGGCAAAATTGGGATTCACCGATAATTGTGACGACAAATGTCCAGCTTTTTGAGTCGATGTACGCATCGCATCCTGGCAAATGCCGAAAGCTTCACAATATTGCAAACAGTGTAATCATTTTGGATGAGGTACAAACATTGCCCGGCGAAAGATTGCAACCAATAGTAGATGCGGTTAAGGCATATAATAAACTTTTCGGAGTGTCGGTATTGTTTACTACGGCAAGCCAGCCTACGTTGGAGGGAAGGCGACCGGGACATGAGAAGGATTTGGTGGGATTTGATAAAATCAGAGAGCTTGTTCCCCGGGAACTTTCGCTTGATAGGCAGTTAAAACGCGTAGAAATAGAGTTTGCCGACTCGCAATGCGCCTGGGATTACGCAGAAATTGCTGATAAGATTTCCGAGAACAATCGCGTGCTTTGCGTTGTCAATACCCGTAAGGACGCCAAAGAAATATTTAATCGGTTAAATGGGGTGGAAAATGTTTTCCACTTGTCGCGCATGATGTGTTCAGCCCACATAGATGATATTCTTGATAGAATACGTTGCATATTAAAATCGGATAGTGCAACTCCGGTTCGTATTGTTTCTACTCAACTTATTGAAGCGGGCGTGGATATAGATTTGCCGTTTGTCATGCGTCAGGAGGCTGGGCTTGATTCAATCCTTCAGGCGGCGGGACGTTGCAACAGGGAGGGGCTATCCCGCGAGCTTGGAAAAGTAGTTGTATTTAAAATAAAGGGGAGAACTCTGCCGAACGGCACTCTGAGTTTTGCGAATCAGGCGCGCCTGAATATGGGAGCACAAAAGGATTGGTTTAGTCCAGAGGCGATTTCGGAATATTTTACGCAATATTATTCTCGCATACCGAACTTTGACAAACTTAATGCGGAAAATTACAGCGTTTCGGATATGTTATACAATTATGACGAACTCATGTTTAGCAAGGCAAACGATTCTTTTAAGCTAATAGACGACGTTGGGGAAAGTATAATAGTTCCGTATGGCAAGGAAGGGCCTATTTTAATAGATAGGTTGCTTAATGGGCATGCGGACAGGCCAGTTTATAGAAAGCTAAACCGTTATATTGTAAATCTTCGGGAGAGAGATTTTGAGGAGCTCGAAAAAAATGGAATGATAGAGAAGTTCGAAGACTTTTATATATTGAAGGATTCTTCACAGTACAACGACGAGACCGGGTTAAATACTGAAAACCATTGGCCTGAGGAAATTTTAATTTGTTAACAAAATCATAAAAATGGAATATACTGACAAAGAATACTGTTTGGAGGTCAAAGGAGACTTCGCATGTTTTACGCGTCCTGAACTAAAGGTAGAGAGGGTGAGCTATGATGTAATAACCCCCTCGGCAGCCCGCGCAATATTTGAGGCGATTTTATTTAAAAAATACGCGATGCGCTGGGAAATAACACGCATAGACGTATTAAATCCCATAAAATGGATTTCAATACGCAGGAACGAAGTTGGAGCATTGGCGTCTATCAGAAGCAAATCTGTATTTATTGAGGAAAAGCGCCAGCAGAGAAATTCTTTGATGCTAAGGGATGTTGCCTATCGGATATATGCAAAGCTTGTATTTATACCCGTAAAATCGCGCAATCCCGCTTTTTTCAAGGAGCTTAAGCGCGAGCCTGGGGCGGATGAAAATCCGAGAAAGTACTATGCGATGTTTGAGCGCCGGGCAAAATGTGGTCAGTGCTTTACCCAACCCTATCTGGGAACGCGTGAATGTTCTGCCGAATGGCGGCTTGTAGAGGATCCGTTGTCCGAAAGGGCGCCGATACCGGAGAGCCGGGATCTTGGGATAATGCTGTACGATATGGATTTTACAGATTTTGAGAATAAAAACATAGTGCCAATGTTTTACCGCGCGCAAATGAACTGCGGCGTAATTGAAGTTCCGCCTTTTGGCAGCAAGGAGATTTTAAAATGATATTAAAAGCGTTATACGACTATTACCACCGTATGGGTGAACTTGCTCCCATGGGGTTTGAGAAAAAGGAAATTACATTTCTGATAGTCATAGATGTGAACGGAAATTTCATCCGGGTGGACGATACCAGAAATGAAAAGAAAGTCCCCAAAAAATTTACTGTTCCGCGCGATATAAACCGGACAGGGAAAGTTCCGAAATCGCAGTTGCTGTGGGATAACGGAGAATATGTGCTGGGGATACCGAAAGATGAGAAAAGCGATGGCGATCAGGAAAAGAAGGAACGCGATGCAAAGCTTAAAAATTCCGCGTTTATAGAAAAATGCAGAGAAATTGCTGAGGTGTTGCCGGATTCAAAAGCGTTAAAAGCTGTTTTATCTTTCTACGAGAACGGCGGCGTTGAGAAAGTCATGCAAGACGAGAAATGGGAGTCTGTACTAAAAGATAGAAAAAGGAACATTTCTTTTATTTTGCAGGGGGATTCTAAGCCTATACCTGAGTTGGAAGAGATAAAGTCTTATGTGGAGTCGAAGAACGGGCGCGAGGCGGCTGATGGTTTGCCAATATGCCTGATAACCGGGAGCAGGGGGAATTCGGTGGTTTGCACTTCGTCGACCATGATAGCGGGAAGCCAGTCGACAGCAAAGCTTGTATCATTCCAAAAAGGGTATGGGTATGACTCGTATTATAAGGAGCAATGCGGGAACGCCCCTATGAGCACCGAGGCGGAAGCGGCATATACAACGGCGCTAAAAACGCTACTTGATAAAAATTCGAGAAACAAATTTTTGCTTGGCAATAGAACGTTTGTATTTTGGGCGTCAAATACGAAAGAATCGTCAAGGGAGGTCGAGTCGAGCTTTTTTGATTTTATAGGGAGCCAGAAACAAGACAATCCCAATGCCGGGTTGGAGCGGATAAGAAATGTGCTATCTGCGGTTTGGTCTGGAGAAAGCCCGAGTGCGTCGGGCGATAGGTTTTACGTTTTAGGGCTTGCTCCGAATGCGGCGCGAATAGCAGTAGTATATTGGAATGAATGCTCCGTGAGAGATTTTGCGGGCAGTTTATTGAAGCACTTTGAGGATATGGAAATTATCCGTGATAAAAGGGATACTAGGCCATATTTCGGTCTTTATAATATATTGTCTGCTGTTGCGTTGGGAGGGAAGTCGAGCGAAGTGCAGCAAAACCTTCCGGAGGCCTTGCTGAAGAGCGTGTTGCAGGCGACTGTGTATCCTTTTCCGCTGTATACTGCATGCCTGCGCCGCATAAACGCCGAGCTTTCAGAGAAGGCATGTTTTTCAGCCACGCGAATGGCGATAATAAAAGCTTTTTTAAACAGACAAAATACAAATCACAAAAAGATAGAAGTTATGTTAGATAAAGAAAACAAAAATATAGGCTACCTATGTGGTAGGCTTTTTGCGGTTCTTGTAAAAATACAGGAAGACGCCAGTGGGATAAATACAATAGCGGAGAGATACATGAGCGCAGCCTCGTCAAGTCCCGCGACGGTATTTAGTACAATTCTCAATCTTTCAATCCATCATAGTGAGAATTTGAAGAGTGAAGGTGCAAAGATATTCTATGAGAAATTGAAGCAGGAGATTATAGGGAATTTGCCTCCGGAAGGATTTCCGGCGCATTTGGATCTGCAAGATCAGGGGAGATTTTTTGTAGGGTACTATCAGCAGAGGCAAGATTTCTTTGCCAGCAAATAAAGCGCAAGCAGAATTTTAATAAAAAAAGAATTAAAGGAAACAACTATGGAAAGCATAAAAAACAGAATAGACTTCATCTATATATTCGACGTTCAAGACGGTAACCCGAACGGAGATCCCGATGCCGGGAACTTGCCGCGTGTTGACGCTGAAACCGGGCAGGGGCTTGTGACAGATGTATGTATAAAACGCAAGATTAGAAACTATGTGCAGTTATCGAGAGGGAGCGAGAATGGCTACGATATTTTCATAAAAGAGAAGGCAATACTGAATAATCTAATAGATGCGGCGTTTGATACAGAAGATGTAAAATCCAAGGAAAAAGATGCTGATAAAACTGCTGCTGCGAGAAATGTAATGTGTGAAAAGTATTACGATGTCCGCACATTTGGTGCAGTTATGTCTACTGGAAAGAATGCAGGGCAAGTCAGGGGGCCCGTCCAGATTACATTTGCGCGTTCCATAGATCCGGTAATTACCCAAGAACATTCCATTACCCGTGTTGCTGTTGCGACAGAGAAGGAGGCAGAAAAGATGAAGGGAGAAAACCATACTATGGGGCGCAAATCAACGGTGCATTATGGTTTATATCTATGCAAAGGATTTATAAGTGCGAGCCTTGCTGGGCAAACAGGATTTTCAGATGAGGATTTAAAGCTGCTGTGGGAGGCGCTTAAAAATATGTTCGATTCGGATCATTCTGCGGCGCGTGGGATGATGAGTGCGCGCAAGTTGATTCTATTTAAGCATAATTCTGAACTGGGTTGCGCTCCTGCATCGGAACTTTTTGATCTTGTGAAAATCACCAAAAATACAGACGGGCCTGTGCGTAGTTTTTCCGACTATGACATTGAGATCGACAAAGGGAAGTGCCTTGCTGGCGTAGAAATAGAGGAAATTTTATAAATTGGAATATTCCGAAGACGACATGCTAATGCTGTCGGGGATACAGCACTATGTGTTTTGTCCCCGGCAGTGGGCATTGATTCATATAGAGCAGCAGTGGGCAGAGAATCGTCTGACTGCGGAGGGGCATTCTTTGCATGCACGAGTTGATGATCCAACGCGGAGAGTTTTAAATAATAATAAGCTAACGTTGCGCTCAGTGCATGTAGCGTCGCGAAGGCTAGGTTTGTACGGCGTGTGCGACGCATTGGAGCTTATTCCTTGCGAAGGAGAAAGGAATTATATAGAACACGAGAAATATGCAGGTCGGTATATTCCGCATCCTGTGGAATACAAGAGGGGGAGGTCAAAGAGCACAGAATGTGACATAGCGCAACTAGTGGCGCAGGTTATGTGTTTGGAGGAGATGCATGGTATTGAGATATCGCATGCATCGCTTTTTTATTGGGAGGTTAGGAGGCGTGAGGAAGTAGAAATTACCGACGAGTTGCGCGTGCGTACAGAAATGTACGCGCAGGGAATGCATAAATTATATTCATTAAGAAAAACTCCAGAGGCGCATTTTGCGTCGAGGTGCAAGCGGTGTTCGCTTTACGATATATGTTTACCCGAAAAGAGAGGTAGCGTGGAAGGCTATTTAAAGGAAGTTTTGGAATGAGGAAGTTATTAAATACACTCTATGTGACGAGGGCAGAAACGTATCTTAGGCGTGAAGGAATGGATGTAGTTGTATCTGTGGAGCAGAAAGATATTTTTAGGATACCGATAATAAATTTGGATGGGATAGTGGCTTTTGGGTATATGGGGGTGAGTCCTGGGCTAATGAAGCTATGCGTGGATAATAATGTATTGCTTACATTTATGTCACCAAGTGGGCAATATATTTCCCGTTTGCAAGGGGCGAGCAGGGGCAATGTACTTTTGCGCAAGAGGCAGTATAGAATGAGTGATGACAAGGAATTTTGTTTAAGTTTGGCGCGGATAATTATAGCAGGTAAGATACAGAATAGCCGCAATATATTGAGGAGGGCGATAAGGGATAATGGGGAAAATTTGCGTTTGGAGCAGGCGTCGGAATTTTTGAATCGCAGCGCGAAAAAGGCATTGAATGTATCAACGCGCGAAGAATTGTTGGGAGTTGAGGGAGATGCAGCAAATACCTATTTTGGTGTATTTGGGGAGCTAATATTGAGGCAAAAGGAGGAATTTAAGTTTAATGGGAGGAGCCGTCGTCCTCCGCGGGACGAGGTAAATATAATGTTATCGTTTATATATACAATGCTTGCGAATGAGGCTACGTCAGCGTTAGAGAGTGTAGGGTTGGATCCATATGTAGGATTTTTACACGCATTGCGACCAGGCAGGGCATCGTTGGCGTTGGACATGATAGAGGAGTTGAGAGGATATTTAGCGGACAGGTTGGTATTGTCGATGATAAACCGAATGCAGATAACAAAGAAAGACTTCATAAGGCAGGGAACGGACATGATATTATTATCAGAGGAAGGCAGGCAGAAGGTAATATCCGCTTGGCAGGAGAGGAAGAGGGAAACGATAACGCATCCTTTTTTAGGAGAGAAAATGCCGCTAGGGATAATATGGCATATACAAGCGCAGTTGCTTAGTAGGTATATACGTGGAGATATAGAGAATTATCCAGTATTTGTGATGAGGTAATATAATGATGGTATTAATAACATACGATGTGGAGACATCGACAGAAGGAGGTGCGAGGCGTTTGAGGAGAGTAGCCAAGGCTTGTATGGACTACGGAATGAGGGTTCAGAATTCGGTATTTGAATGTGTATTAGATCAAGCACAGTATGTAAATTTGAGAGTAAAGATATTGGGGATAATAGATAGGGAAAGGGATAGTGTAAGATTTTATTTAATGGGGAAAAATTGGGGAGGGCATATAGATGTAATAGGGAGGGATCCAGGAAAGAATCAAGAATCAATATTAATTTTTTAGTGAACGCGAACATGAAGTGTTGCAAGGAATGAAGTAGGATCGCAGAATCTGGTAATAAAATACTTGCAAAAAAAATAAATGGAATAATAGATTAAGAGAGATGCGAAAGAAAAGGTTCGCGAAATGGTGTACGTAATGTATTGAGAATTAAGTGCATATATAGATAGCGGTCGCGCCCCCCGCGGGCGCGTGGATTGAAACCAATTTGAGAATACCATTTTCGAAGCAAAATGGCGTCGCGCCCCCCGCGGGCGCGTGGATCCAAACTTTTCACTAATTACAAATCCACATGTTAATTTTCTAATATAAATGTAATATCTTTACACCCTTTTTTCTATATCACATAGTTTCGAATAAACCTGCAATGATGATAAGCACAAATAAGAAAAATTGTGGAAGCAATAACAATAGCCACAGATAAAAGTATTCATTGCTTGCTTTTAATATTTCAGAGCGCTTTAAGGAGTACACGGGCGGAAATAATATCCAGCATGAACTTGGGGGTTCAATTCCCAAACTTTTGATGAGAACTCTATCTTTTGTTATGCAAACAGCATATATTCCTAATAGTACAAAGCTAAGAAATGTAAACAGTATGAATATAATCTCTGGCAAATCTTCAGGAGTTATAACGATTGCGCTCCATAACAATGCGCTTGCAATAAAATAGGCTATCGGCATTGCTGCGATGTATTTATCAGAAATGGCAGTCCCAATATTTGATATAGGTGATTTGTGAAAATCGGGGGGCGTGGGGTTGGCGACTTCAAAATTATCCGGAAAAATTTCGCATAGTTTTTTCCATTCGGGCATTCCTTGGGTCCATACATAGTCGTTGGAATCCCAATTCCCCATTTTCCCACCATTTAATATAGCATATTCGGTAAATGGACCATATTGTTGACCTTTTACATTTACAAAATATTTTCTTGTATTTGCAATGTCAGGATTTTTATTGTCTTCCATATTCTTATGCTAAGTTCAATCTTATAGGAATATTCCGCATTTTTCTTTCTATTCGTCGTCTTGAATAAATGCTCTGAGGATATACCAAAATATCAGCATTACTGATGAGAAAATAGCCATAGATGCCACAACGTAGTCGTCCTCGCCATATTCATACGCAATGGCGTCTGTCTGGTAGAGCAACGCCATGCTTCCGAGAAAAACCATACATAATGAAAATAGCAGCCCAAGATTGAATCCAAAGATTATGGCGGAAAATATTAACCCTACCGACAAGATTCCGCCAACGATTATGTACTTGTATAGAAAGTCAAAACGTTTGCCGGATATAAATACGCATATTGTCAATCCAACACATAGAGCCGCCGTTAATACTATTGCGTGCGGGATTGCGTAAGAGGCTACTGTTTCTGCAAATAATAGAAGTGGCAGGAATATGATTGCCTCGGCGACAATGTACACCAATAGAGCAATATATTGGGTGAGTCTGTCGTTTTTCGTTTCCGCGCATTTCATTGCGATTGAGGATACCCCTATGTACGCAATCAACACAAAAATCCAATTTTTACCCGAAACCATCTCTTCCGCTATTACGTTTGCAGAATGGGAAAAAATCAACATCAGTTCGATTATTCCAAAGAGAAATATGGAAAATAATAGATGTATATATACTTTTTTTATAAAAGCTTCGCGTGATGATTCTTCAAATTGAACCTGAGGCGCTTCCACGGTTATGGAGTTTTCTCCGCAAAAAAGCGGGGGAGATGTCCGCTCCTGCAAAATGGAAGTTTCCAATCTTGCGCCGCAATTTAGGCAGAAAACATCTTTCTCATCAACTTCGCTTTGGCAATACGGACATCTCATAGTTTTAATAATTTAAAGATTTTGTGATAGGGCCACTAAAAATGCGTTTAATATACCGCCTATTATACTTGCCAATATGCAGACTAAAAAATACATGAAAAATAAAGTGCGCTTAGTTTTTAGTATAGTAGCGCGCTTCCACAAATAAACTACCGGAATCAAAAACCACCACACAGAGGGTGAAACAAAACCGTTTTCTTCCATTAATTTTTTATCTTTGAATATGAAAAAATAGCTTACCCCAAAGGACAATGCCGCCAATATGGACGTGAAATAAAAGGGGAAAAGCGAATCTATAAATACGATAATACCGCATGCTGCCAGGAGGTATTTCATATAAATGTTCGAGACGCATTTTTGATTAATATTTTGATCGGATTTCCCATTCGCAAATGCGGGCGGCGTCGCGCTGCTATTAGGAACTGGCTCCGGTTTTACTTCACGGTTAATTGCATTATTATTATTCATATTTTTATATGGTTTTATTGATATTATGATTATAATTTATTTCCGCAAATTGGACAAAAGGTTGCATTTGCCTGAATCTTATTCCCGCAGTTTGGGCAGAACTTTGCATTCATTGCCTCATTGAATGCCGCGGCATTTTCGCCGTATCGGGAGTAAATTTTCTTATTAGCTGCAGAGGAATTTGTCGTGGGATCGTTCAGTACAACGTCTGCAATTCCCGTTTCACCGGGCCATAGTGCCCATATGAGCGCAACAATCCAGCCGATGCCAAAAAATGCGCCTCCAAATATGTTTAGAGCAAGTATAATCCATTTATAGTGATGCCCCCTTAAAAAAGCGACTATCGATGGAATGAGAAATATAACAAGCAATCCGGCAAAGAATACTATAAAAATAAACTCTTCGTTCATATTTTAATATCTTTAAATATGTAATTTATTTTTAATAAATTATATCTTTTTTTAATTTAGGCGCAAAAAAGCAATGCGCATAAAAAATTTATTGAATTTGTCAAATTTACAAGATATTTATTATGTATAATTTATAAGTTTATATGTCGAAATGTTATTCCAGCTGCGCTTCCAGAAAAATTCATTCAAATTCTAAGTTAAAACTTTAAAAATAAGATTTTATTGTGCTGTTAAAATTTATGCGGAAGAGCCTTTGCTTTTTTCATCTTCGATTCTCAGCTTGCGCTCGACGTCTAAAACAATTTTTCTGTGCGACGGAGTCTTTTGGAGCGCGTTTATAGTGCGATACGCCCTCTTTAATTCTATTATGATTTTGTCTGATTCGACAGCTTTTTCTTTTTCGTTCTCTTGTTTATTATTTTCTTTCATCGAAAAATTCTTTCATTGACGGGTTGTCGGAAATGACTTCCCTAAGTTTTTTTGTTATTCTATATACAGAATTGTTTATTACATTCGGGGATACGCCCAATTCTTCTACAACTTTTTCTACATCCATATCCTCGAGCTTTATCATCTCAAATGCGGTGCAGGTTCTTGGGTCAAAGTTGTGCCTTATGGACATGTACGCGTCGAGAACTACGGATTCTTTAAAGGCGCGCTGTTCCTCCTCGGCGAGTTTTGCATTTAGGCTTTCCTGTGCTATGGATTCAGCCATTGCTTTTACTCCGCCACCGTCCTCGTCAATAGAATCGGTTTTAAAGCTGTCTACATTTTTCCTTAAATAATCGACTACCCTTCTGTCGCAAATGGTTTTCAGATACGAACGGAATCTCGACTTTTTTGGATCGTATAAGTTCTCGTTGAAAATCTTATTGAGAGAAACGACTACATCGCTTACCACTTCGTCTATTACATTGTTTGGAATAGAGTAAATTCCGTACTTAAAAAATGAATTGCCGACCATTATTTTAATCGGCGCGTGGTATAAGTCAAAAAACCTGCGCCAGGTTAAGTTCCATAATGAAGCTTTGCCTGGTGACACAAGCTGCTCAATAATTGTTTTTGGTGTTCTTGGAATAAACATGATTCGCCTATGCAATTATATTCGCAAAAAATTTTGGAAAATCACTTTAACCTCTTTAAATAATTTTTATATTCACCAGAAACGTATTTTTTGTACTGATCGTCGCTGTCGATGGCGTCTTTTAATTCTTCTAACCCGGCCTGTTCGTCGGCAAGGTTTTTTCTTGCGTTTTGCCATTCAAACAGAGCCAATTTTATTTCGCCGGCTCTAATTTCCTCCAGCCTTTTCTTGTCAGTATGGGGAAAAGAATCCAAAAGCTCCATTTTTTCTTCCATAAAACTCGCTTCTGCCGCCGCCAAAACCTGTTCTTCTGTCTTTTGGGCGAGCAATTTGGATTTTTCAAAATCCTCACTCCACGCTTTTAAGACAGAGCGTTTTCTATCTTTCCATGTTTTGATATCATCTATAAAAAAATTGCCGTCGTGAAATCCATTTTCCTTTATATTTATATATATGTCGTTCGGGATTTCGTATGCGGCGGGTTTTATTTGCGATAAGCTGTGGGGGGCATCTTCCCCTAAAAAAATTTTGAAAATCGTCAGAAGGGCAAGGGAAAGCAGTACACATATTCCAAGAGAAAAAAATATTTTTCTCGGATTATTTTTCTGTCTATCAACGGTGCTGTAAACCTTGGAGCTCTCAAAATTTTCCGAAAGGACGGCCTCTTTAAAAGCTTGCAACGACACATACCTGTCTCCCGGATTTTCAGAAACAGCGCGCAATATGCACCTATGCCAGTGTAGCCATCGTTCTCTTTCGCGCTCGGGGATTTCTTTTTCCGGAAATCTGTATGCAGGGCGCCCCAACGTGTCGGGAAGATTCCCGGATATTAGGGTATATAAGGTTGCTGCGATTCCATAGGCATCGGGATTACCCCCTTTGCCCACGTACCAGGACGGCGCAATGTAAAGCGGCGTGCCTATGTTTGAAAGCGATCTGACATCTTTGTCAACAAGGCCGAAGTCGGATAGTTTTGCTTTACCGCCAAAAAATAAAATGTTGTCGGGCTTTATATCGCGGTGCAAAAGATTGCTTTCGCCAAGCGCGATTGCGGGGAAAATGGACAACAATACCCTCGACAGGCGACGCCCTAAGCGTGCAAAAAGCTCGCGGAATCGGATAATCCAAAAACTGTTTCAGATTTTTCCGTCAAAAAAATACTTGACATATTACACCCTAAGTTTAGACCAATTTTTACGGAAATCGAACTAAAAGGTAATTTCATGAAAATCTCTTATTGCCGCACACTAATATATTCACTTGTAACCGCCGCCTCCGCGATTGCCGCAAACGCGGAGAACCTGTCGCTCATCACGGGCGAAAACAAGGCATTGACCGACACGGGCTGGAATTGGTCGGACACATCAAAGTGGTCTCCGACAGTCTCGGAAGTCGCCGGCAACGACCTCACTATCGACGCCGTTACGACCACCGAGATAACTTCAACTATTTCCGACGGATTCACCGCAGGCGACGTAAACATAATCCTCAACCAGAACGCCCCGGCCGGATCTTCCGGCGGTCACGGACACTTCTTCCTGAATATCGACGGCAACGCGACTTTCGACAACTTTACCTGGAAAACCACGTCTGCCCAATGGTGGGGAAGCTACATAAAAATAAAAACCGGCTCGACGCTCACGATACGCAACGACCTCACCCTCGGGAACTCCGCATCGAACGCGTATTTTATAAGCTTTATCCCCGACAACGACATAAATTACAAGGGAAATCTCCGCATTGAGGGAGACATAAACTACTATGCAAACGGCTCTAGTTCCAACGCACTCTGGACGGGGCTCAATTCGCTCACCGTAAAAGGCGCGGTATCAATGATAAATCAGAATGGCAACATCGGGAAATGGGAGATAGAAAATAACAATACCACAATCGGCGGATTGTCGGGTGCGGACACTTCAAACAATACAATATTCCTTCGTAAAGATACCGCCATCACTTTCACCAATTCCGGCGACTACTCTTGGAACGGCAGCATAAATTCAGGAAAGTTGTTTGATATAGCCATGGACGATTCCGCGACCGGCAAGCAGACAATAAAGCTGACGGACGGCGCCATCAATAACCTAACCCTCAACGGCGGCAAATTCGTCCTCGCCTCCGCCAACGCCACCACGGGAACGCTCTACCTCAACGGCGGATATTTCGGAGCCGCCAACAACAGCACCGTAATAAATTCCGCGCAGTGGAATTCCGGCGGCCTGCTCTTCGATATGGCCGCCCTCGAAAACGGTTACAAGATTTCCATTGCGGGAGTGTTCTCGAAAAATGCCGACGGGCAAATTGAAATAAATTTTGACGGGCTCAACGGCGCCGACTACATCGGCGACACTTTCGATCTAATCTACGCGGGATCTCTCCCCGACGGCTTCAATCTCGACGACGCCAATGCCGACTTCGCGGCGGTCAACCTCCTGAACGCAATCGCGGAATTTTCGTGGAACGACAAAACCCTTTCGGTGACGTTCGGGCAGATTCCCGAACCCGCGGCGGTCGCCATGCTC
>OKXB01002229.1_pt1 | contig 16132 bp, 15 predicted proteins | sample 1601731 | NCBI WGS metagenome assembly OKXB01 (sample SAMN04414077, study PRJEB24778) | human gut metagenome | material: faecal | host: Homo sapiens | reverse complement strand
TTGTATGAAAGAACCCCTGAACACAGATAAATCTGGTAAAATTGCCGGATAAACTGTGGAAGGGGTTCTTTTTTGACAGAATAGCAGATATCACTTTCAGGAAAAGAATCGAGCTGGAAAGTAAAAAAGTGATAATAACATAAAAAACTCTTTCTGACATGGATGACACAGCCGACGAAAAGCTGCATTCCTTTACAGTCAGAGAGAGTTTTTATCATCTTTAGAGGAAGAAGTATAATTCTTCGTATCTGTTTTTTCATTCATTTCATCAGGCTCTGGAATATGCTCCACAATATCTTCAATCTCACAGTGGAGAATGGAACATAGCCTGTCTATTGTGTAAATTTCAACATTTTTATTTTTTCGCAGTCTGTCCAGAAGTGAACGGGTGATCTGATAATGTTCATAAAGATCATACTGAGTAATTCCGCGTTCCTTCATCGTGACCCAAAATCTGTCATATTTTATCATATGTATATCCTGTCCGATTCGTCCTTGAATTAATCTTATTATGAATGTAAAATTGGAATCACAACAGTGTCCTTATAGAGACACTATGGAAAGGAGAAACGATGAGGAAGTTTTTTAAGATCTTTTTTTCGGTGGTAGTTATACTTTATTTTTCAGCTACAATGTTTTATTGTTTTGTAGCCGGAACACCGGAAGCGGGAAAAGGAGCAGCAACTATCTCATTCTCGACAATCAGCCGTTTGACCAGTACATTGCACTTGAGCCGGGCTGGCTGTTTGAGGGAAGCAGTGAAAATGCTGTGATCGATAAGAATAATCTGATTATTGAGCTGGCGCATATCCGTGCGGCAGCAGCGGAGATTCCTTTGACGCTTGATGATATTTCCCTGTTTCCGGATCTTGGCGAGGCAATCCCGGTACTTCTCCGCGCTGAGGAACTGTCGAGCCACAATGGAAAATTTGCGTGGTCTGGCGGTGAGTTCCCGGCGGGTGATTTTTCCATGCGCAATATTGACGAGAAGCGCTATAAGCTTCTGCACAAGGACAGCGGAAAAGAAATCACAGAGATGGACGAGAGTCAGGCGTTCCGCGAGCTTCACGATGGTGCGGTCTACATGCATGACGGTGTTGCTTATCAGGTGACAAAGCTTGACCTTGAGAGCCGGACTGCCTATGCAGTGCCTTTTAATGGAAATTATTATACGGTCGCGGCAGGGGAAGCGAATGTGAAGATAGTTCACGAGAGTAAAAATATGCCGCTTGCGCGCACAGAGCTTCATTTTGGCGATGTCAATGTGAGCGATTACGTTTATATGTTTAAGAAAATGCAGTTTCACAATCATCAGAATCTTGGCTATGAGCAGTTACCGAAGGCACTCTCCAAAGACTATGATACGGAGAGTACCTGGATGCGTGTGCCGGAGAATGTCGTGAAGGTGTACCGGGGATTGATCCAGGTGAATGAGAATACGAAAATGGTGCGGAACAATTATTATGAGGGCGTCTGTTTTGCACTGAAAAATGCTGCCCGGATGGTGACGATGACAGAGCAGGAGGACATCGGGGTCATTACATCGGCGAATGCACTGGAACTTGCGTTTGACACAAGCTCGGATGTAGACATCTATTTTTACGATAAGTATGTGGGTGGACTTGGATTCGCTGAAAAGATTTATGATAATATGGAAGATATTATCCAAAATGCCGTGAAGCTTGTAAAAGGCTGTGGATGCAAAGATGGCTGTGCCGCCTGTGTGGGAGATCACCGGCTTGACAGGCAGATGGTACTTTTCGGACTGGAAAACCTGCTGGAACACTGGGATGTCCCGATGGGAGTGAAGACTGCAGAGCATGCGCCGTCCACGTTCCGGAGAAAAGAGTTCTCGTTTGAAAAGTTAGGAGAGCAGTGGCAGGAGTTCTGCAAAAAGATTAGTGAAAACGGAGAGAACTTTGCCGCATTTTTACAGACCGTTCCGGCGGTCGAAGTGAGAGAGCGGATGCTGATCTTAAAATTATCCAGCGCCTTTTATGCAGACTGGGTGATGGAGCCGGGAAACCGCGAGAGCCTTAAGAATATTATCAGTTATTATGCGGATGTGCCGGTTGGATTCCAGATCCAGGTGACACTCGCAGATGAAGTGAGAGAGCCGGATAAGGACGCGATGGAGAAGATGGAACGGAGGTTAAAATGAAAACAAGAGAAGAAGCAACAAAATACGGACTGTCATTTCCAGACACTTATCTGGAAACGCCGTTTCATGATCCAAACTGGGAGTTAGTGCGTGTGCATGGAAGCAAAAAGGCATTTTTGTGGGTATATGAGCGGAACGGATACATCAATCTGAATGTGAAAGTGCGCCCGGAGTGGCGCGATTTCTGGAGGGATGCCTATGCGTCCGTGCTTCCGGGATATCATCAGAATAAAGAACACTGGAATACGATCATTTTAGATGGGACAATCCCGGATAAGGATGTGAAGCAGATGATTGCAGAAAGCTATGACATTATCACAGACAGTCCGACAAAGCGTATTTATGAGGCGGTGAAAACCATTCCAAAAGGTAAAGTGGCAACTTACGGCAGGGTGGCAGAGCTTGCCGGAAATCCGAGAATGTCCAGAGCTGTCGGAAATGCCCTGCACCATAACCCGGACCCGGAGCATATCCCATGTTACCGTGTTGTGAATTCCAAGGGAGAATTAGCAGGGGCTTTCGCCTTTGGAGGGGAGCATGTGCAGGAAGAACTGCTGAAAGCAGAAGGCATTGAAGTGGTGAATGGCAGGGTGGATTTAAAGAAATATGAAATTTAAAGAAAATTACACACAACAGCTACAACGTCTAAATGAATACCAGAAAGCAGCCGTTTTCGATGAGAGCAGCGCCTGTCTTGTGAACGCCAATGTGGGAAGCGGTAAGACGACGGTTCTTATCACAAAGGTCATGTATCTGCATTACGAGAAGCAGATTCCATATGAGCAGATGGTTGTTCTGACTTTTACGAATAAGGCTGCGGATGAGATCAAAGAGCGTCTGTATGCGCTGGAGCCGGAGATCACAGAGGAACAGTTGTGGGGCTTTGGAACATTTCACAGTGTGTGTCTTACGATGTTGAAGAAAATGCTTCCGGTGGAAAAATTGGGTTATACTAAAGAATTTATGGTGCTGGATCCGGACGAAGAACTTGAGATGGCAGAGCAGTTGATCTTAACTTATCAGCTGAAAATCAAATATAAAAACCGGCTGAAAAAACGTCTGGAACAGAAAAACAGCAAATATCAGGATGATATTGAAAAATTAAAGGCATTACTAAAGGAAGAGAAGCGACGTCAGGATAAAATGACGTTTGACGAGCTGCTGGAAAACACATGTAAATTGGTGAAGATGTCAGCAGAAATAGAAGAAGTATCAAAAAAGAATGCGAACTTGCAAGACAACGAGAATACAGGAATGCAAGATATCTCCTGGATCATCGTGGACGAAGTGCAGGACAGCGATGAGAAACAGTTAGAGCTCATCGACTGCCTGAAAAAACCACAGACCTGTTTTTTTGCAGTAGGTGATCCGAATCAGGTCATTTACAGTTGGCGTGGAAGTGCTTTTCATATTTTTTATCAGCTGAAGACCAAATATCAGGCAACGGAGCTGACACTTCCGGTGAATTACCGTTCCAGCAGTGAAATCCTTGCAGTGGCACGCTGCTTCATGCAGCAGGGAGGCACCTTGCAGGGCGGCAGGGAGAGCGGTGATAAAATTCAGATCCGGAATATGTATGATCCGTTTCAGGAGGCTGACTATCTTGCAGGCAGGATCAGGGATCTGCATGCGTCGGGGCTTCCATACCGGGAAATGGCGATCTTTTACCGTTTGCAGAACCAGTCAGAAATTTTTGAACATGTTTTTGAAAAAGAAGGCATTCCATTCGAAGTTTCGTTAAAAAAGACTGTGAAAGATATTCCGGTTCTGGACTGGCTGATCAGGGTACTGCGTTTTTCTGTCAACCCGAAGGATAAAAGTTCCGGCATAGCGGCGCTTGCGGATAAGAGATACGGGCTCGGCATGTCGGTGAAAGAGGCGGAAAAAACAATTGATATTCTGAGTGAAACCCGGAAAACACAGACAGAGACTCCACAATCAGAGAAGCAAAAAATAAACTCAGATATCCGTAAGCAAATGCTTGGATTTTCGCAAGCATATTTCAACGCTCAATCCACAACAGCAGAAGACCTCTGGAACTATTTTTCTCTGGAAAATCATCTCCATCCAACGACAGCTTCGTATGTAGAAGACAGAATCTGCGTCATGGACTTTTTGGAGCGCATGACCACCTACCAGAAAGAGCAGCAGAAAAATGTCGTGGAAGGTTTTTCGGAATTTTTGAATATGGCGTCTTTGTATGGAACGAATATTTTGAAAAAAGAGATACATAATGAAAACGATACTGTAAAGCTTATGACACTTCATGCATCCAAAGGGTTGGAGTTTTCCCATGTTTTTATCACAGGTGTGAATTATGGGCTGATTCCTTTGCAGACCAAAAGTTTTGAGGAGGAAGAGGAGGAGCAGCGTCTCTTTTTTGTCGGCATCACAAGGGCGAAGGAACATCTGGAACTTTCCTATTACACAAGTCCGGGACAGTACCGGGCAGCACCCGGACCGAGCAGATATCTGCGCATGATACCGGGAAATCTGATTGAAGGACAGGAGAAGGATCGGGAGTCTTCGGCAACGCATTTACAGGATCTGAAACGCCAGATCCTTGCAGAGCGTGCAGAGCATATAGAACTGCAAGAAGCCGGCAAAATATCAGGGGGAAAAAATCCATCGGCGAATACAGGAACAAAGAATATTTCAGTAGGAAATGAAGCAGTAACCACACAAAAACGCCGCGTCCGTCATCCAAAATACGGCACCGGTTCCGTGGTAAGAGAGGATGACATGATGATCACCGTTGATTTTGACGATTATGGGGAAAAAGAACTCATGAAAATGTTCAGCGGTCTGGAAGAATTGCCGTGATACTTATATATTGTCAGGTATCGGGCGGCTATGAAAAAGAATAGCGTACTTGTACAAAAAAGAAAACAATTCCTACCTTGACAAGAGGAAATAATGCGTTATAATACTTATATCATATCAAATAACTAGGAAATATCAATTACAAACTAATTTAGAGATAGAAAGAGGTACAAAGATATGAGTAAACTGATTTACTTAGATAATGCAGCAACAACGCAGGTATATCCGGAAGTGTTACAGGAGATGCTTCCATATTTTTCAGAAGTATACAGCAATCCATCTGCAATTTACAGTTTTGCATCTGAGAGCAAAAAGGCGGTTGATAAAGCAAGGACTTCCGTGGCAGAACTGATCAATGCGAAGACAGATGAGATTTATTTTACAGGCGGCGGCAGCGAGTCTGATAACTGGGCATTAAAGGCAACCGCAGACGCTTATGCGTCCAAAGGAAAACACATCATCACAAGCACGATCGAACATCACGCGATCCTTCACACCTGTGCTTACCTGGAGAAAAAAGGTTTTGAGATTACGTATGTGAACGTTGACGAAAACGGTAAAGTAAAACTGGACGAGTTAGAGGCAGCAATCCGTCCTGACACAATCCTGATTTCCATAATGACAGCAAATAACGAGATCGGAACCATCCAGCCGGTCAGGGAGATCGGACGTATCGCACATGAACATGGCGTATTATTCCACACGGACGCAGTACAGGCATTTGGACATATTCCGATCGATGTGGATGAGATGAACATTGATATGCTGAGTGCCAGCGGCCACAAGATCAACGGACCAAAGGGAATCGGCGTAATGTATATCAGAAAAGGCGGGAAGATTCTTTCCTTCATCCACGGTGGTGCGCAGGAGAGAAAACGTAGAGCCGGAACTCTGAACGTACCGGGTATCGTAGGTATCGGCAAAGCAGCCGAAATCGCAAAAAATACCATGGCAGAGAGAAGTGCAAAAGAGATCAGTTTAAGAGATCATCTGATCGACCGTATTTTAACAGAAATCCCATATGTGAGATTGAATGGTGACAGACATGACCGTCTGCCAAACAATGTAAACGTATGCTTCCGTTATATCGAGGGTGAGTCCATGCTGATTTTATTAGACCAGGCAGGTGTTTGTGCATCCAGTGGTTCCGCATGTACTTCCGGATCCTTAGACCCGTCTCATGTATTGCTTGCAATCGGACTTCCTCATGAGATCGCACACGGTTCTCTTCGTCTGACACTTTCCGAGAAGAATACCGTAGAAGAAATCGATTTTGTTGTAGACGAGTTAAAGAAGATCATTGAACGTTTGAGAAGCATGTCCCCATTATATGAGGATTTCGTAAAAAAACAGAATAAATAAATTTTTCAATCACATGATTTTACAGTGATCAAAATAACAGGTTATATTCAAAGAAAGCAGGATAAAAAGTATGTATAGTGAAAAAGTAATGGATCATTTTAACAACCCAAGAAACGTTGGAGAGATTGAGAATCCAAGCGGTGTCGGTACCGTTGGTAATGCAAAATGCGGCGACATCATGAGAATGTATCTTGACATTGATGATAACGGGATCATCCAGGATGTAAAGTTTAAAACATTTGGTTGTGGTGCAGCCGTTGCAACAAGCAGTATGGCAACCGAGCTTGTAAAAGGAAAAACAGTACAGCAGGCGTTGGAAGTAACAAATAAAGCAGTTATGGAAGCTTTGGACGGACTTCCACCGGTGAAAGTTCACTGCAGCCTTTTAGCAGAGGAAGCAATCCACGCTGCATTATGGGATTACGCAGAGAAAAACCATATCACGATAGAGGGACTGGAGAAACCGGTGAACGATATTTCTGAGAAAGAAGAAGGCGAAGAGGAAGAGTACTAAGCGCTTTTTCCGGAAGGCACATCAGACTGTCAGGCAGATTTATGAAAAAGGTAAACTGCCGGCAGTCTTTTTTGTGCAATGGGAAAATTCTCATATCTATTTCATTCCAGTTATGGTAAAATATAGCTATTGCAAAAAGCAGAATAGCAGATCATAAGGAAAACGAATTGAGGATAAAAAGATAATGGAAGATTTACAGGTAGAAGATTTTAATGATCCAATAGAACATAAAGCAGAGCAGACAGCAGACGGTATTAAGACACCGGAAAATCAGGAGAATGATGAGGAACAAACCTCCATTTTCAAAGAGATCATGAGCTGGGTGATCCCGTTTGCAATTGCCTTAGTGGCAGCGCTTCTCATCAAAAACTTTCTGATCATCAATGCGGATGTGCCTACCGGGTCAATGGAGAATACAATCCTGCCGGGAGACCGTTTTATCGGAAACCGGCTTGCATATGTGGTTGGAGAGCCAGAGAGAGGGGATATTGTTGTATTCCGGTATCCGGATGATGAGAGCGAGATCTATGTGAAGCGTGTGATCGGGCTTCCGGGGGATACCATCGATATTGAGGATGGAAAAATATATATCAATGGATCGACAGAGCCTTTACAGGAGGACTATCTGAAAGAAGAATGGACTGTTGCCACAGGTCCATATACATTTGAGGTGCCGGAGGGATCGTACTTCATGATGGGAGATAACAGGAATGATTCCTGGGATGCGAGATATTGGAGCAACACTTATGTGACAAAAGACAAAATTTTAGGGAAAGCACTTTTTACTTACTGGCCTTTTGCACATTTTGGAAAATTGGAATAAAAAAGGAAGCGTGACATGGTAACATTATTAGCAAAAATATTTATCAAAGACTCAGAAGATAAAATAAAACAGCGCGAGGCATACGGAATGCTGTGCGGTGTGATCGGTATATTATTTAATGTACTGCTTTTTATCGGTAAATTTCTCGCAGGAACTTTAAGCAATTCCATTGCGATCACAGCAGATGCCTTTAACAACCTTTCAGATGCAGGTTCTTCGATCGTGACACTGCTTGGCTTCAAGCTTGCAGGGGCAAAACCGGATACGGAGCATCCATTTGGACATGGAAGGATTGAGTATGTTTCCGGCCTGGTTGTGGCTGCGGCAATCCTTTTGATGGGTTACGAACTCGTCCGTGACTCCATCGGAAAAATCATGCATCCGGAGGAAACAGAGTTCACGCTCCTTGTGGCAGTGATCCTGATCGCATCCATTCTTGTAAAACTATATATGGCGTATTATAACCGTGCTATTGGAAAAAAACTGGATTCTGCAGCGATGAAAGCGGTTGCCACAGACAGTTTAAGTGATACCGCAGCGACAACGGTTGTGCTTCTGGCATCCATATTCACCCATTTTACAGGAATCAAAATTGATGGCTACTGCGGTCTGGTTGTGGGCTTATTAGTCGGTTATGCAGGTTTTGACGCTGCCAGAGAGACATTAAATCCATTGCTTGGACAGCCGCCGGCACATGAATTTGTAGAAAAAATAGATGAGATCGTAATGTCACATTCGGAAGTATGCGGAATGCATGATCTGATCGTCCACGATTACGGTCCGGGCAGACAGATGATCTCATTGCATGCAGAAGTTCCGGCAGAGGGAAATATTATGGAACTGCATGATGTGATAGACAATATTGAGAATGAACTGCGTGAGACACTTGGCTGTGAGGCAACGATCCACATGGATCCGGTCGTGACTTCGGATGAGCATGTGAGTGAGACGAAAGCGGCGATGGTATCTCTGATCAAGGCAATTGATGAAGATTTGTCCATTCACGATTTCAGAATGGTGAGTGGCGGGACGCATACGAACCTCATTTTTGACATTCTCGCGCCATTTGGATTCCGTCTGACGGACGAGGAACTGCTCACAGAAGTGCTCCAGTCTGTGCATGAACATTTCGGTGATAACTATTACGTGGTGACGAAAATCGATCATTCTTACATATAAGACAGAAAAAAGCCTGCATCGAAAGGATATTTCCTGAGATGCAGGCTTTTTCTGTATAAAATACTTTACCTCAATTAGATACAATAGAAAATTTTTGAAACCCGGTGGTACGGTCGGATATCTAATATATGAAAGGTGGGTGAAAGATGAAAAAAGAAGAGTACTCTTTAGTTTATAAAGCAATTCATGGGGACAGTCATGCATACGGCGAATTGATTCATCAGTATAACCCATACTTTTATAAAATAGCATTTTTATATGTAAAAAATGAGGATGCAGCAGTCGAAATTGTTCAGGATAGTGTCTATCAGGGATATCTGAAAATAAAGACACTGAGAAATCCGGAGCTGTTTTCAACATGGATGACCAGAATCATTATGAATAAAGCGGTTCGTTATATAAAACAGAACAAAAAAATTGTGGAATACGAGGAAGCATTTCATGAGGCTTCACATTCTGAACATGTTGAAGAAAAGCTTGATTTAATGAACGCAGTAAACCGGTTGCCGAAAAAATACAAAGACGTCATCATTCAAAAATATTTTCTGGAAATGTCTGTGGAGGAAATTGCAAAAAAGCAGATGATACCGGAGAATACAGTGAAAACCAATTTATCAAGGGCAAGAGCTGCTTTAAAGAAGATGTTAAAGGAGGACTATTTTGAAGATTCATGATGAAATGAGCCAGATATCCGTGCCGGAAGGTTTAGATGAAAAAACACATCAATCCATTTTACGCGCTGAAAAAACAGTACAAAAAAATAGATTTCGAAAAAAGTGTACGTGGTCGGTATTATCCTGTCTGGTGATCATTTTTGGAATTATTCATGTTACAAACCCGGCAATGGCAGAAAATATACCGATTATCGGAAGTGTATTTACCTATATTCAGGACGTCATTGATTTTAAAGGGGATTATAAAGAGTATGCCACTGGCACGGATGAGAGAGTGCAGGATCATGGGATTACGATATCCATGACAGAAGCCTATTGCGATGGAGCAAATTTATTTATCTCTTATGTGATTGAGAGCCAGAAGAAGTTTACAGAATACAGTGACAATCAGATTTTCCAGAATCAGATTGGTTATGAGGGAATCACCAAAATAAAATCAGATGACAAAATTTATTCCTTAAATGATTGTGGTGCGGCAGGTTTGACCGGTAAATATGTGGATGAAAATACGTTTGCAGGATCACAGTATTTTGATCTTTCGGGAAAAGAATTTCCAGATCAGTTCCAATTGGAAATTTATATTTATAATATAACACTGATTGCAGAAAATGTGAAAAACCAAAATATTTCCATATGGGGACAATGGAAATTTTCAATCCCGATACAGGTCAACAAAGAAGATGTTACCATGTACGAAGTAAATGAATGGAACGAAGGATATTCCATAGATGAAGTGATTGTAACACCAATTATTACGACGATTAAAACGACTCACCCGGATATATACAGAGACAATTTCAATTATGATGTGCTTGTATATGGGGATGAAAATGGTACAGAAGAACTCACTATGCAGGGATTCTATGATGAAACGAAAGGTGTCTTTAAGGTTTCAACCAAAGATATTGCAACAGATTTGTATATTTATGTCATAGATGAAAGCAGGATGAGTAAAAAGAAAACGGACACAGATTTCAGGGAAGAACTGGAGCAGAGAGCGATTGTGCGTAAAGTGATTCATTTGCAATAAGAAAATCCCGGATGTAGATTTTCATACATCCGGGATTCTTTCTATGATTAATTATTTTCCTGAGTGTTTGTAGCCTCAGAGTTTTCCGTTTCGGAGGACTCTGTCTCGTTTACCTCGGTAGGTTCTTCGGTTTCAGTTGTGATCACATCAGGATCTTCATAAACAACTTCATCCGTGCTCGCACGTAAGATAATGCCCTGGGAACCGGTGATACTTACGGAAATCACATCGCCATCGGAAACATTATCCAGAGAAGTTGTCAGGATTCCGGAGGTAAGGTAAGTGGTAGGAACCTTCTCGCCATTTACAAAAATCTTGGCATTCTTTGTAAAGTTGGAACCGTAAACCGCTAAGGTATTATTCAATACATTTTTACGGACGGATGTTACATTGACGTCTTCCACGTCCATGACAAGATCCGTTGCCGGATATAAATCCTCACCGTTGTAAGCATATCTCTCACCGTAGAGAAGGTCATACTGGAGATTGTCAAGACCATTCTGGTAAGTGGAGGAATCTGCCTGTGTCTGTGTGTAAGTAAACATGGTGCCTTCATGGATACCCATCTGACCGGTAATGTGTGCTAATAACTGGTAAGCAGTCAGATCAGCGTCCTGTTTTGGAAGACCGAAGTTATTCCAGGTTGCATATTTTGTCTTGAAAATATCACCGGATTTCATATCGGAATCTTCAAGACCCATTGTAGGAAGGTGATCGCCAAACATAACAATAATGGTATCCTCACCGCGGCGGTTGACTGCATCAATGAGGTTTGCAATAAAGTTATCTGTGTTGTGGATCATGTTTACATAATATTCCCACTGATTATTGGAGGCTTCATCGGCAGCTCCGGTTACAGTGATCTCCGGGTTCTCAATAATCTTTTCAGCAGGGTAATCGCCGTGGGAACCAACCGTGATCGTGTATACAAAGTCGGACTGATTTTCGGTTGCATCCATAGCTTTTACAGTCTCATTTACAAGAACTTTATCAGTTGGCCAGCTTCCGCTTGGTGTGTACTCGGTAATGTTCATTAACTCTTTACTTGTAAATGTATCAAATCCCATTTTTGAAAACGCATTGTTTCTGCTGTAGAAAGTAGCAGTGTTGTTATGTACGACATGTGTGCCATAACCAATAGAGGAAAGGTCAGATGCAATACTTTCAACGCTTGGGCAGTCAGACTGTTTTAAAATTGTTTTGTAAGGATACTCGCCGGTACCAAAGTACTGCATGCTCATACCGGTTAAAACTTCAAATTCTGTATTGGCAGTTCCGGCTCCGACAACAGGTACGGTAAGATAACCGGTGGTGAAGTTCTGCTCTAAACTGTGGAATGTTGGAATCGGATCTTCTGACATCTGAAGGAAATTCACATCATATGGATCGATAAAGGATTCCAGCAAAATACAGATAATATTTGGCTCTTTGCCAGCAGAAACAGTTGTTTCTTCTTTGGAAGAGTCCACTAAAGTTTCGATAGCGTCAATGGTTTCTTTGGAGTAATCATCCGGTTTATCCATTCCACGGCCGACAACGCTTGTAGAGAAACCATAAACAAATCCGTAATCAGAGTATCCCTGTGCAATATTTGCAAAGTAAGAGGCAATAATATTAGAACTCTGTGCAGCCTGTGTTGTAATTGGAATACCGACAACTAACAGTGCAACGATCGCAAGTGGGGAAAGTACAACGTGGCGTTTTCCCTGATACTTCGGTCCTTTGATAAAGAAGAGAACCAGAAATATAATGAAAGAAGCAACCACAGCTACTACAACGGTAGCCTCTTCCGCAGTAAAATAATTGGTGTTCTGCATTGCAAACAGGTCTGGAAGCATTTTAAAATCGGTGTAGCTGAATGGAGTTACACGGTTGGAAAGGATGATTCCGTTGACTGTTCCGAGGAAAATCCAGAGTCCGGTGATCAGAACACGAAGCTGTGCTCTTGTCTTAAACAGGTAAACAATTGATAAGGAAGCAAATACAATAAAGGCATTGTAAAGGTAAGCCCATGTATGATTGCCTACGAAGGAAACAGCAGAGAAAAAGTCTCTTCTGGAGATCACTTCTACGGTAAAAGTAATAAAGCATGCTAAAATAAAGTGGAAAATAAGAGAATATTTATTGAAAAATGCAATTCTCTTATAATATTTCTCACTGTGTGGTTTCCTTTTTGGTAATTTGGAAAGAAAAACTTCTGCTTTTTCCTTTACCGGTGCAAATTTCTGGAATAATTTATTCATTTTTTCTTTGACTGACTTGAATTTCTGTTTCATATACCCTCCTTGTTGGCACAGGAAAATACAAAAAATGGATTTTTCCTGTCTGCATCTGAGCTTTTTGCAATTGCTTTTGCAAAAAAAATACAGGTGCGTTACATTTATCAGCAGTTATGGTAATCTGCAATGAAAAAGAGTTTTAAAAGCTCCTTTATTGTCTAAGTAAAACACATGTAAAATTACAGTAAAAAAATTATTTTTGATACTAAAAGAATATATCGCTTATGAGGAAAAAAAACAATTGGAAAGATAAATAAAAAAGAAGGAAGATTTCAGGATTTTCTATAAAATATGAATAAAAAATGAACAAACTATGACTAAATGAGAACATATAGCACCGGAGGCTATTTCACAAACTTGTTAATAGCCTCGTTTAAGTCTTTTAATACCTGCTCATCACCTGTTTCAATCGCATCTACCAGACAGTGGTTAATGTGATCTTCCAGAATGATTTTACCGATATTGTTAATTGCTGACCGCACTGCCGCAATCTGGATCAGGACTTCACTGCAGTCCCTTCCGTCCTCGATCATGGTCTTAACGGCTTCCATATGCCCGATCGCACGGTTCATACGGTTTAAAACTGCCTTTGTGTTTTCGTGATGGTGTGGGTGGGAATGTGAGTGACCGTGTTCGTGTGCTTCCTCATGCGTGTGTGTATAAACAGTACCGTCCTTGGCGATATGTGTATGTTCCATATGTACTCCTTTGTATTCTATAGTTACCAGTCACTATCCCAGTCTGTTGTTCCGGAATCCCAGCTGTCTCCGGAATCCCAGTCATAACTGCTGTCGGAATCAGAATCGGAAGTATAATGCTCGTCATAGTAACTGCTGTCCTCAAATTCCGTAAAAGAGGAAGTCCATTCGCTATCATCATTGTAGTTGAACTGATAGTCAGTTTTATTTGCTAAGACGTCGTCCGGAATCGAGGATTTACTGACTTTTTCATAATCGCCACCGTAACCGTAGTCTTCGTACTCATACCAGCTATGGCGTGTGTTGGCGTAAATGGTGTCGTTATAGCGATAATAGCTGACATTGTAATAAGCGTGGAGCGGTGCAAATAATAAGCAGAAGGAAATGACATAAATCACAACATAAGTCAGCAAAAATGCGCGGCCGGTCGACTTTTCCCCAATTACGTTATCATGAAATTTTTGCAGGAGAGGAACACGGCCACCAAATTTACCTGCCAGAATTAAACTTGCGATTGTCAGTCCGATTGCAAGAAAAACGGACCAGAACAGGGAAGCTCCGAATCCTTTGGCAAGCATATCGATAATGGCAATGGAGATCAGCCCCACAAAGCCGGCAAAAAAGATCGCAAAAGTGATGAGTATGTTTTTCCGCTTTTCTTTCTTCTGCTCCCGAGTGAGTGTCTGCTGTTGCTTTCTTGTCTGGTTATTTGCCTTCTGATTTAAAATCTCAGATTTTAATTTCAGATAAAGTTCATTGACTGCATAAGTTTCATCCGTGCCCTGATAGCGGATGGCACGTTCGCCGTTTGCCTTGTTTTTGTATACAATGAAATGGTCGCCATCCTGATAAATACCAAATGCTTTTGGTTTCTTATAATTGATGCCAATAAAAAATCTTGTTGTCTCATACGGCGGCAGGTGTCTGTCCTGATACCACTGCTGTAATTCGGCGATTGTTTTTGGTGTTTTATCGGCGGTTCGTTTGACTGCATTGTTTGTTGCCCCGCAAAATGGACATTTATCTGCGGTTTCTTCAATCATGGAACCACAGTATTCACATTTTATCTGCATTTCATCTTCTCCCCGGAAGCGGCGTGTTTGTCAGAACAGAGTCTGCCTTTACCACTTCTATATTATAAGGTAATGATTCCGTACTTTTATACTATTACAGTATAAATTATATTATGACATTTATCTTTGACAGAATCAATAGAAAAACGTTAGTTATTGCTGTTACTGTTCATTCCTAAATCACTTTCTTACGCAGCAAAACAGCAAGTGTTTTACTGCCGGGTGAGCAGTAACGCTTGCATTTCCTATATAAAGCAGATATAATTTCTACATCAGAATAAAAATGTTTCATCAACAAAAACTATACGATGGGGTATATCAGATTTGGTATACCCTGTTTTTTCTTCGCAAAACAAGGAGGATTATGAATTTATTAGATGTTATTGGACCGGTCATGGTTGGACCGTCCAGCTCCCATACAGCGGGAGCAGTAAAAATCGGACGAGTCTGTCACAAACTGCTTGCAGAAAAAGTGGTAAGGGCAGATATTTATTTTCACGGATCATTTCTGGCAACAGGAAAAGGGCATGGAACGGATAAGGCGGTTGTGGCAGGGCTTCTGGGAATGCAGGTGGATGACCCGGCGATTCCGCACAGCTTTGAGATCGCAGAGCGTGAGGGATTGCAGTTCACACTGTCCGGGATCGATCTTGGGGATGTGCATCCAAACTCTGTCAAACTGGAACTTACAGGCGAATCAGGAAGAACGCTGGAGGTAATCGCGGCATCTATCGGAGGCGGACGTATTGAAATCTGTGAGATCGATGGCCTGACAGCAAATTTCAGTGGAGATTATCCGACACTGATCGTGCATAATATTGACCAGCCGGGGCATGTTACAGAGGTGACATCCATGCTTGCCCACAAATCGGTCAACATCGCAACGATGCAGTTATACCGTGCAAGCCGCGGTGGAAATGCAGTTATGGTCATCGAGTGCGATCAGGAAATTCCGGCGGATGCACTCAAGTGGTTAGAACGGATGGAAGGAATTTTAAAAGTAACTTATCTGAGTTTACTGTAGGGAGAGAAAAATGTATAAGTCCTTAGAAGAAATATGCGAAATGACAACAAAAGAAGGAAAGCCCTTCTGGAAAATCGTGCAGGAAGATGATTGCAGGGAGCAGGGAATCAGCGAGGGAAAAGCCTTTGAGCAGATGCGGGGCATGTATCAGGCAATGCGTGAGGCAGATGACAATTATGATGGAAAACTGAAGTCCGCAAGCGGTCTGGTGGGAACAGACGGGGAAAAAATGCATGCGGCAAGAGAAGCAGGAACTTTGCTCTGTGGAAAATTTATTGGAAAAGTGATGGAAAAAGCTTTAAAGACAGGTGAATCCAATGCCTGCATGAAACGGATCGTTGCGGCACCAACTGCGGGCTCCTGTGGTGTTGTCCCGGCAGTTTTTCTCACATTAGAAGAGGAAAAACATTTTTCCGAAGAAAAAATGGTGGAAGCCCTTTATGTGGCAGCGGGAATCGGAGGAGTGATTGCAAACAGGGCGTTTCTCGCCGG
>OKXB01002199.1_pt1 | contig 16305 bp, 18 predicted proteins | sample 1601731 | NCBI WGS metagenome assembly OKXB01 (sample SAMN04414077, study PRJEB24778) | human gut metagenome | material: faecal | host: Homo sapiens | reverse complement strand
GTATCGCAAACGGAGCGTGTTCGGTGGCATAGTTCGCCAGCACGACCGCATCCATATCATGATTTATAAATTCTTCGAAATTGTCATAATAAGTTACATTGTCGTCGCCGATATTCTCTTTAACTGTGTTCAATATTTCCGGATTTTTGTCGCATACGGCAACCAGACATGCATTGTCCGCCGCCTCGCAATAGCGAATCATGCTTACGCCACGGTAGCCGCCCATAACGCCTATTTTTATTTTCTGTTTCATTTCAACACCTTCCTTGTCGGTTTTCATGCCACTATTATATCACTGTTTTCAGCGTTTTCAATGGATATTTTCCATTAAAATATGGAATTAAGACACTTTCAGTTTGACTTTTTAGCAATACGTGATATAATATGCTCATTCGGAGAAAAAAAACATGTACAACGAAAATATATGTCTGTTTGTTCCTTACCACAAGGACTATCAATCCATTCACACCGTCAATTTCGTGCTGGAAACAAAGCCGCAGAACAATCACGCGCTGAAAACCGAATCTCTTTATAAAATGCACTACGTTTCGGAAGGCAGCGGCGTTCTGCGGACAATGAGCTTCTCACGCGAGCTTTCGCGCGGCGATATTTTCTTCACTTTCGCCGGCACTCCGTACTGCATTGAAAGCGGCGAAGGCTTGCGCTATATGTATATAAGCTTTCTCGGAACGCGCGCAAACATGATCATGGAAAAACTGAGTATATGTCCGCAAAACGCATATTTTACCGGTTTTGCCGAAGCGGAGGACTTCTGGCTTAAAGGGCTTGAATTCGGATCGGAAAGCAGCGATCTTATCTCGGAGAGCGTTCTTTTGTACACATTCGCCAAAATTTCCGAACGATTGCGCTTACCCGAAAAAAAGTGCGACGATCGAAGTCGTCGCACGAAAAACGCAAACTCCGATTGTCGCCAAACAAGTTTTATGCGGTACAGGGAAACTGTATCCACATAACGGAATTCGCATTTTTTACAAATTCGTATAAGCGGATACAATGTTAAATTTATATAACGAAAAAAGCCCGTACTCCTGAATAGGGCATAAAACTTGTCTGGCACAACGATTATAGCACGTTTATAAATAATAAGTCAATAAAAATCGTCGGTTTTATTTTCGGTGAATGCCGCTTTGCTCACAACACAATCACTTGTGGCTAAACGCTTGATTTTATCACATGATTGGGGTATACTTTAATCAATGAGAATTTGCGTAATATCGGATATACACAGTAACGTCTTTGCTTTGAAAGCCGCGCTTAAAGAGATAGACGAACTGCATCCCGACAAAATAATATGTCTCGGCGATATAGTCGGCAACGGAGCGTTCCCCGAAGAAACCGTAGAGGTCTTCCGTAAAAGGCGAGACATAATCTCGGTAAAGGGGAATCACGACGCCATTGTGCTGATGGATTTGTCGTCGTGGTCGCATAACGATCCCAGGGTCAATATATTTCGCTGGCAAGCCAAAGTACTGACGTCGGCATCGAAGAAATACCTTGCGGGATTGCAGAAAGAATATCGGTTTGAATACGGCGGAAAAGAGATCGTGTGTTTTCATTACCCGATTATGCGCGGCGGAAGGTTCTACCCGCCGGAATACCTGCCGACCGACGAACAGATTGCGCGGATGTTTGCAAAAGAGCGCGGTGACGTATTTTTCTTCGGACACGAACACACCGGCTCGTTTCACGAAATCGACGGGAGATATTATCTCAATTTCGGAAGTACCGGCAATCTTGTCGAAGAAAACTCCGCAAGATACGGCGTTACGGATATTACTGCCGACGGGAAGGTAAAATATAAACTTAAAAAAGCATATTACGACGACTCGGTCTATCGTGAAAAAACTAAAATAATATCGGACGTATTAAATTCGGCTAAGCGGCAATAATAATTGCGGGAGGCATAATAATATGTTCAAATGTAACGAAAAAATTAAATGCGACGTATGCTCGTGCGAGCATAACGTGGGCGGTAAGAATTGTCAGCTCGATACCGTAAAAATCACTTGCGGCGGAGCGGGTTGCACATGTTGCGACGATTATTGCAATAAGGACTGATCGATTTAAGTCAAGCGGGAGGCTGAAAATTTCAGCCTCCCGCTTGACTTATGATTTGCCGTATGATATATTTGAAACATGAAAGAAACTTACGAATGGATACAAAGTTGGTGCGACGAGACGGGTAAACACGATTTGCCGAGAGTATTGCTTATAGGCGACTCGATAACGCGTTCTTACGAGGGTAAGGTCAGAGAGTTGCTCAAAGGCAAAGCGTACGTCGATTATATAGCCACGAGTTATGCGATAGATACGAAGATGTTTGCGACTTTGATCGATGCGTTTTATAAGGACGACAAATACGCTTTAGTGCATTTCAATAACGGTTTGCACGGCGAATATGTCGGTACGCGTACATATGCGGCAAAACTCGGAAAAATCGTCCGCAAGATGCCGGACAGCAAAGTCGTGTTGGTTACTTACACCGTCGTAAACGAAAACGGGAATAAAGTTCGTCATCCGATATGGCATAAAATCGTAAAAGCGAGAAACTCGGCGGTGCATGCGATTGCGGGGGAATGCGGCTATGGCGTAGACGATTTGTATTCCGTAAGCCTGTCGATAAAGAAAGAGGATAGGTCGGAAGACGGAATTCATTACGCCGAAGGCGGAGTAAATGCGCTTGCGGACGCGGTTGCGAAGTGCATAACCGAGAATCTCGGGCTGTAAAATAACGAGTGGAAACGGGTTTATAAAAAATCTTAAAAAATTTGAAAAAAACCGTTTCAAACAGTTGCGTTTTCAAAATAAATATGGTATATTATACAAGCATTCAGCGTTCGGAAGCATAGCTCAGCTGGGAGAGCATCTGCCTTACAAGCAGAGGGTCATAGGTTCGAGCCCTATTGTTTCCACCAGAATGCGGGAATGGCTCAGTGGTAGAGCGTTGCCTTGCCAAGGCAAATGTCGCGAGTTCGAATCTCGTTTCCCGCTCCAATAAAAAAGACGACAGGTAATAATCTGTCGTCTTTTTTAGGCTCTATGTCAAATGCGGGGTTGTGATGAAAATACTTCACCATTTGACATAGATTCATTGTCAAGAATAAAAAATATCGTAAGTAAAACTTTCGTTCAACTTACGATATTTTTGGTGCCGCAGAGCCGTATATGTACGAACCTTTTAGAGAAGAAAAAACGGTTTTATCCGCTGTTTCTATCTCTTTTTCTGTTTTAACAACGTGTTCTTTCGTAAATTTGATGTGTTCAGGGTTGTCTGTAAAGTTATAAGTAATGACAACTCTATCAGGATAAAGAATTACTTCCCGAATAAAAGTATTTACTATTAACTTGCGGACTTTCATATCCGACGGGTTTTCAAAGACGAATCTGCTTAAAAACATTTCTATTTGCTCGACAGTTAAAAACGTATAATTGCGGGCTTTTTCTTTTGCAATGTCAAAATCATATTGAGAAATAAGCGTTTCAAGTTCGGTCAATCGACTTTTTGTTGCTTCGGTTATAATGCCCTGTTCGATTGCCTTAATCATATTGTTTTGTGCTTTTACAGCCTCTTTACGTTTTTGCTCGATTAGTTTTAATGCAGAATTATCAGCGACCTGTTTTGTATGTAAATTGAATATTTCTTGCGCAACATTATGTATTGCCGCTGTGCTTTCAAGCATTTTTACAGTTGCATTTATAACGATATCTTCCAACCACTGTTTTAAAACGGCTTTCGTCGTGCATTTTGCTCGTTTTTTTCTACGTGATAGGCAAATGTAGTAATAATGAATATCTCCTGTATGAGAAGTGCCGCTTTCGCCGCCCATTTTATGTTTACATTCGCCGCATATAAGTTTTCCCGATAGAATATAGTCAAAAATCTCTTTTTTACGGCTTGGAGCGAGTTTGTTTTCTTCATTTATGGCATTAACAACGTTCCAGAGTTCGTCGGATATTATTCTCGGAAAAATCTTATCGTATATCTCGCCTTGGTGTTCGACAACGCCCGTATAACGCTTATTGTGTAAGATAAAGTATAAATATTTATGGTCAACGAGCATTCCGTTTTTGCGACGATATCCACATTCCTTGAAAATCTGGGCAATCGCAACCGCTTTATAGCCTTGTGAGTATTTAGTAAACGCCTCTTTAACGATTGCGCTTTCGTATTCGTTTATAACGTATTTTTTATCTACAACATCGTATCCGAAAATTTGCTGTCCACCTGTAGCATTACCTTTACGCCAACTTTCTTTTAGTCCACGGTTGACTTTCTGAGTTAGTTCTTCCGAAAAGTATTGATTAAAACCTTCTAAAACGGTTTCCATCATACGTCCTTCAGGACTGTCTGTTAAATTTTCCATAGCGGAAAGAATGGTTACGCCGTTATCTCTTAAAGTCTTTTTATGAATTACCGACTCGAATTTATTACGAGAAAATCTGTCCAGTTTATAGACGATAACGTATTGCCATTGCTTACGGCTGCTGTCTTTCAGCATTTTTTGAAATGCCACACGATTGTCGTTTGTTCCTGTCATAGCACGGTCGATATATGTATCGACAATTAAGACACCTTGGTTCATTGCGTATTCCTGACAAACTCGAAGTTGTCCCTCAATCGACTGTTCGGTTTGGCTATCGCTGGAATAACGGGCATAAATCACTGCTTTTTTCATTTAGGTTATTAACTCCTTTAACTTTTTTTGTCTTTCGACGGAAACCGAACAATCCGAGAACGGCGGAGCCGTCAAGGAAAAGAAAAAAATATTGGATAAAGTCTGTTTCTTAAAAGTCTTCACAATAATTTTTTCCCTTGACGGATACGACGGGCTTGGATTAGGCTTTCCGCGAGAAAGAAAAAACGTCTTGTTTCTTTCTTGTCTACAAGATTACGAGTTAAAGTCGCAAGTTCTTTGCGAGTTTAAAAAAATAACTTCAAAAATCTTTTTAAAGTCGAAGAAAACCTGCGAGTTTGATTGCTATCCTTTCCACAAAAACAGGAGGCAGTCTTATGAAAGAACAAACAAAAAAAGAGCGTGAAGTTTACGCTATCGGTCGTCCAAGCATTGAAAATTTAACTTCGAACGAACGTAAAGCATTTTTCTCCACGCTACTTATGTGCATTATTGATTATTTTAAGAATGATAATGTTTCAGAAAACAAAAACTGTAATGATTTTCCAAACAAATAGTATGATGGTATATTTTAGAATATTGGAAATTTCTTCATACACATTATTCTATTTTTATTTTTTTGTCTATAAAATATTCTGCATTATGTGAATGGGATACATAAAAAATAATTTTCCCTTCTTTCTTCAATTGTTCACTTAAATTTAGAATAATGTCTACCGATTCCACATCTAAATTTGCTGTAATCTCGTCTATTAATATTACATCAGATTTTTTCAATAAAGCCCTAACAAATTGTAGTTTTTGCAATTGTCCCGAGGATAAATTAAAATTGTCTGTTTTTACAGTGTCTAAACCATTGGGCAAATTTGCAATATCATCCCAAAGCCCTACTTTTTTACATGCTTTAATCACATCATTTTTTCCAATATGTCTATCCGTATCAAAAAGAGTAATGTTATCATATAAAGTTAAAGGCAATAGTTCTGAATTTTGTTGTAAGTAACTGAAATGTAATTGGATATCTTTGTAATCCAATTCTCGCAAATTCGTACCATTTATGAAGATGTCACCTTTGTAATTGTTGTATTCCTTCATTAATACCTTTAATAATGTTGTTTTTCCTGAACCATTTTTCCCTGAAAAATTAACACATTCACCGTTTTTCACATACACATTTATATCGTGAAATATTTGCTTGTCAGATAAACAGATTGATAAGTCGTTGACCTTAATTGTTGATATTTCTGTATTTATATGTAACAAAGAATCTTTTGTTTTCTCATAGTTTTTGTAAGAATCGGTGATTTTTTCAAGTCTACCGAAAGATACAAATATCGGTTGTAGAGAGGTGTTTAATGACACTATTGTATCTAATGATTTTGTAAATTTTGATGAATAACCGCTAAATGCTACAAATTCGCTGAAAAGAAGTTTTTCTGTCACTATAAGAAAAACACCAATAATATTAATTGCAATATAACTTATTACCCCGATAGTTCCTATAAAAGCACTATTATTAAATTTAATTTTTTCTAGTTTTTTTCCCTTTTCATTAATAATATTCAAAGAACTACAGAACTTTTCATTAACCTTTTTTTGACCGTTATTCCTTTTTATAAAATTAATTGAAACCAATATATCTTTAAGAAAGCCAGTAGTTGCATCGGTATCTTTAACAAGCAATTCTTGCTCTTTTCGGATTAATTTCCCTGTTAATTTATTTATGATATATATTATTGGGTAGACAGACAAGGTTATAAGAGCCATTTGCCAACTTATAAAGAATATTATAATCCCGATACCTAATAGTGTACAGATATTAAAACATGCGTTTTTCAAAGTGAAAATAAATGAAATCGGTGATGCTGAATCGTTAGTTAAAAGTGAAAAAAGCATCCCTTGATCAAAATTTTTCATCATATCAGGGGGGATTGAAAATATTTGTTCTTGTAATTTTTTTCGGGTATCAATTGTAGCATTTCTAATAGTGCTGTTTTCGATTCTTCCTTTTATTTGACCTAACAAAACTGATAGCAATTGTACAGCAATTGAAATTAACAAATATTTTTTTATGGAAATTCTATTTATTGCTGCTATTGCGGATATCAATTCAGCATAAACCATTGGACTGTATAATACTACAACTGCATTTAGTATGTCCAAAAAAAATATAACGATAATTCTATGCTTGTATTTCGATACAAACCACCAACTATATTTAAGGTATTTAACAATTAGTTTCATATGCAAATATCACTCAGAATTAAGTTTCTAAATACCGAGTGATTCCTTATCATAATTATAAACTAAGAAATTGTTCTGCTTTCTCGGTAAATATTGGATGCTGAAAGATACCACAGTGAGAAGAATATGCACTACTATTTGAGTGAATTGCATATAGTGCACAGCCTGCCGAACAGACAAATCTATATAAACATTTTTTGCATTTATCTATTTTATAAATATTTCTATTTAACAATTCATTTAGTAATTCCACCGTGTCCAACTCTACAGGATTCCTATCGATTGAAAGCAGTGCTTTATCTTTATTTGTGCAGGTGCACCAATAGATATTGCGATCAGGGGCAAAAAGAAGAGGAAATCCCTCTTGCGTTTTACACATACCGATTCTTCCCAATGTTTTATCGTTTTTTTGCCTATATATTACACTTGATAAGAAATTTAAATCATACAAACGATCAACGGAAATATTCTTTTTCCCGGTTACCATTTTTACTACATCTCTTCTCAATTGTAGATATTCATTAAAATTATAAAACGAGGTGTCTAGGGTGTATTCTGCTCCATAATCAACAACAAATGAAAATCTGATAGAAATTAAGGGATTATCAATAAGACCGTACCTTTCAATTTGTTTTAAAAAATCTTTTAAATGCAAAAATGAGTCCTTAGTTACCATTGATATAATGCTTACTTTTACACCTTTTTCCGTTAAAAGCAAGATGCCTTTGATTATGTTATAAAAGGGCGCAGTAGTATTATTGTTAAGTTCTTGTATGACATCATTTGTTCCATCCAAAGATACTTGTACTTCGGCAAATTTTTCATATTTAATGCGATCTGCAAATTTAATGATATTCACACCATTTGTAAACAATTTGAATTTATCACATGAAAACTTTTCAAGTATATGGTTTATCGCATCCAAATTTTCGTCAAGAAGGCTTTCGCCTCCGCTTATGACTATTTCTTTTAAGTGATTATCCTCATTATGTAAAGCATTATAATTTAGGATAAATGAATAAATTTTATCCACGTCTTGTACTGTCATATGTTCGCCCGGCTTGGCGTGAAAATTCTTTTGATAACAATATTTACATTTAAAATTGCAATCATAGGTAAGATTTATTGTAATACTTCCTATTTTACGTTTTGAAATTGGTGCATTATCTTCTCTTTGTTTGTCATATGTCGCAATTAGTTCATCAGATAATAATTGTTTTTCATTAAAAAGGTCATTATAAAATTCCATTTCTTCGTCAGATAGATTATCAAGGCTCAACCCTTTGATTGTTTCTAACATTCTGTACTGATTTATGGTTATAATCTTTCGTCTGAATGAAATTAAATTTAACATTAAATATTGACCTGAATATCCTATAATCAGATTTTCTCTAAAAGTTCTCATATTTTCCGCTCCTTAAATTTATTGTTTAATTGATTTTATATAATTATACCACTCGTCAACAACATCTAAATACGGTTTACCCTCTATTACAATTTGAGTATTCATATTGATCTGCCAAACATAATTTGCTCCATAAACTCTTGCAATATAATAGGCTAAACTATCTGTTTGAACACGGTGTATAAAAGCAGTTCCTTTTTCAGTGTAGATTGCCGAAAAACAATCTGCAAATAACCAAAAATTAAAATTGTCAACTGCTGGCGTTTCTGTATTATATTTTTTATACAATTTCAATGTCTCTATATATGTTTCCTTTTCTTTTACCTCTTTGTTATAAGGAAAATTCTTTGCTTGCCCCGAAAACAGATAGTACCACATTGCCATTGCATATTTTGACGTGTTTGCGTGCATTTCAGGTATTACTTCACGCGCATTGCCGCTTTGTCCGAGATAGAACAATATATGGTGGATATATTCATGGGAGAGAGAACCAACAGAATATATATTGATATAATCCCCATACGCATAACCTGTAATACCTGTAGATTTCAAACCATCATCCAAATATACGTTTATACTGTACATATTGTCTATCTGGAATACATTGTCACTTTCTTTTGTAGTTTTCTCATTGTCCTTCAACCAATCCGCTAAAACGGTATATTTTGTAGAAAAAACATCGGTGGGCAATATGAGGTCATTATATTCTTTATTGATGTAGTAAGTAAAACATCCATCCGTAACTCTATATTCATATTGGGTGGAATAAGGCTCAAAACTGTAATAGGGCAATGAAATGTTGAGATATTCTTTTAGCCATATATCTAGTGTATCCCGATCCATTGTTATTATTTCATTTTCAGTTTTCCCCTGTGAAATCATAGATTCGACCAAGTATGTTGAAAAACTCCAAGCATAAGTTCTTTCTTGCTCCGGGAGGTTATTTTGCTCGTATAAAGGAAATTGCAACTCGGTTAAACACTTCGTATTTTCAATGCTAGAAGCGACAAATCCTTTGTATTCGGGCATTTGTAGCCAATAAGAAGAAATACCAGCGTATAAACCATATGGAGCAATCTTGAAATTATTGTTTAAATCATTATTTTTTTGAAATGAAAAATACAATAACCATGCGAGAATCTCTTCTTTGGAAGCGTTGTCAGGCATAGAAAATGAAAAAGTATCATTTTTATCTACCCATGAATTAAAGATGACGTTATTGTTGGCATAAATGCATCTGGGGAATTTATTTATGTTTTTCTCAATAGATAAATTTTCAAATTCATAAAATGCATCTATTATTTTGTCTATTGTTTTAGTTGTAGTTGTTTTTGTGTTAAAGTAGATAGACATATTTGAAACTTCATATTTTGAATCAAACTTAACACTATTACTTGTATTATTCTCTTGGATTATTATGTCGCAACTATTTAATTGATATTTACCTTTATAACTATTATTGTCATTCTTTGTATAAATAATGAGTATGCTCGTAACGATAGCCAATACACATAATGGAATCATTATCCACAATAGTATTTTTATTCGTTTTTTGTTCGCCATAAGAGTCTCCTTTTTTTAGCATTTTAGCATACTTTCAAAAAAAAGTCAAGAATATGTAAAAAAGATGTTGACAATTCTCGTTTTATATGTTACACTAGAGATGCAAAAATTATATATAGGAGGGAAATATGAAATCTTTAAACGATTACATATGGAATGATGAGCACTTTGATACCGAATCTGCATCGTTAGATTCAAGAGTATCGTCTACACCATTACTCGGGTATGAATGTAATGATGGCCCTATTCCAGCCGTGGTATGTGGCGGCGCTGAACCAGTCGGAGATATTTGCGCTACACCAAATCCTCCGATGCCGACTTCAAATTGCCCGACTATTGATCCTCTTAAAATCAATGGTTGTATTCTTCCGATGGGCGTTAGTTGTGGCGGCGGTGGCGTCGGTGTTGGTACGACTGTGGGCTGCATAACTCCCAGTATGGGCGCAGGGGATTTTTGTTCTCAATAAAAAATTGAATACTACTAAAAAAGAATACTATTTTTATAGTATTCTTTTTTAGTAGTTAAAGTCATTATTTTATTAGTTGAATTAAGGAAATAAGAAATTTATGATAAGAAACAAGTTATTTATAGACCTGAAAACTACCCCAAAAAAATATCTTCTTATCAATACTTTATATGGTTTAGTTGATATTATAAGCCATCAAGAATATTCTAAAATAATCGAATGGGACAAAGTTGACATTCCATTATTACAAAATCAATTTGAAATGGATTTATACAATAAATTAAAATCTAGATTTTATTTTTTAACAGACTCAGAGGAGTTGCGTGTTAAAAATGATATAATTTCAAAGAGAGTACAACCATCAGAACAACAACTTTTTTCGTCTAAAAGCGCATCTTTTATTTTCTCGTATGACTGTAACTTTAAATGCCCTTATTGTTATGAAAAGGGGCATTCGCCATCAGAAAATATGATGACAAAAGAAATGATTGACAAGGTGATATCTTTTTATGTGGACGGCATTGACCATATCGGTTTTTTCGGCGGAGAGCCACTTTTACCTCAAAATATTGATTTAATATCGTATGTGGTTAAAAAAGTTCCTGATGCGTACTACACAATAATTACAAATGGTTACCATTTGGATTATTATTTACCTATACTGCGGAAAATACGAGTTGCAATGTTGCAAATTACGCTAGATGGGACAAAAGAACAACATAACAAAACACGCATACTAAAAAACGGAGAGCAAACTTACGACAAAATTGTTGAAAATATCAAACTTTGTCTTGAGCAAAAAATACCAATAAAAATACGGATGAATGTATCCGAAAAAAATATTGAAGATTGTTATAATGAACAAAAAGAACTAACAAGATTATTCGGTGAAAATTCGGTGTTTTTTGAACTACAACCTCTTTTCAACTATTCTTATCAAAAACAAAATTGTATCATTGAGAAGATGAGATTCAACGAACTATCCGACAATGCCAAAAATATTATTTGGCATACCCTTCCTCCGTTGTCTAATTTCATTTTCAATCACAAACCCCTTCGTCCAATTATAAAATTTTGCGACTCAGAAAGCCAAAATAGATTTTTTGATTGCAATGGGGATATATATTCCTGTATTTTATCCGTTGGAGAAAGAAATAAAAGCATAGGGAAATACTATCCTAAATTGGACATAAAAAAAGATAGCATATTCACATATAATATAACAACTAATGAAAAATGTTCCAAATGTAATTATTCTTTGATATGTGGTGGAGGATGCCCGTATCACGTTATGGATGAAAAAGGAAGCATACTTTGTCCTAATTGTTTTAATCTTAAGAACGAAATTGATTACATCATTCCTACGTTATACAAACAATTACAAGGAGATTAAATGAATTTATTAGTTTTGATAGATCAAGAAGGTTGTTATGGAGTCTCGTGCAATGATTCATCACGAGAAAGAACAAATAAAATGATAAATGAACTGGATTCATTTTTGCGCTCAGTGCCAAAGAATTGGAGTATAACCGTTGTTGATTGTCACGACAATGGTTTAAATGTAATTCCTTTGCGAAAAAAATATCCAGATATAAATTTTATTGCGCAACTATGGAATTTTAATGACAAAATTCCATTTGATGCATCAATACTAATTGGATTTCATTGTGGTTACAATGAAGGAACTCGCTTTTCTCATACATTTCGTAATGAAATCATTGAAACTTCCATTGACAAACAAATCGTTGGTGAAGTAAGTTTAATAGCAAAATGGTTGCAAAGCCACAATATACCGATAATGTTTATTCATGGAGAATGCAAATTAAAAAAAGAAGTTACAAGTTTAAATCTACCTTTTTACGCAAATACTAAACCTATAGAATTCTTAAATGTAGCCGCTATACATACACCATATATAGATAATAAGCCTGTAAAAATAAAACTTATCAACGATAAATTTTTAGATGCTTTTCCTTCATCGATTTTTAAAATAGTAAACAACTATGTTGTTTTCCACAATATTTCTCACTATTTTTCAAATCTATCAAACATAAGTATTTTTTTAAATGCTGCGAGAAATTATTTTTTTATGTATGTAAAAAACTTATTTAATAAGATAAAATGGAACTATAGTAAAGATGAATTGGCTGCTTTGAATGATGCAAAACTGGATGCTATTTTTGAAAAAACAAGCATAATTTCGATATCTGTCGAGGATATAAATTATATCGAGAATACGTTAGAATTAAAACAGGAAATGCCTGTTTATGAGCGATATGACAAAATTGTATAATTATGCCACACGTAAATGAATATAAAATAAAACTGCTCGTTCTTTGGGATATCCTTTGTCGTTTTACCGACGAAGAACACCCTATGAATACCGACGAAATCATAGAGAAACTTGGCGAAAAAGGCATTGCAAGTTCCCGAAAGGTTTTAGCGGCGGATATCGCTCTGCTGAATGAATACGGTTATGAAGTTTTGTCGTTCAAGAAGAAATTTCATTACTATTACGTTGCAAATCGCCCGTTCGATACGGCGGAAATAGTCTTGCTTTCCGACGTAATCAAAGCGTCGAAACTCACCATTTCGCAGAAAAACAACATAATCGGCAAACTTTCCGGAACGCTCTGCTCATATCAGGCAATGCTTATTTCCAAAAATATCGTGTCGTTTGATAAAGGCAAATTCGGTAACAGTTCCTTTATTTACAGCGTTGACGGAATAGAGCGAGCCATCAACGATAACAAACAAATTTCTTTCAAATACTTTGATTATGACGAAAAACACAACAAAGTATATCGTAAAAACGGTAAGAGATACTACGCAAATCCGATAATTATGGTTTGGAACAAAGATAATTACTATATGCTTTGTTTCAACAACGGACACGACGAAATCGTTACTTATCGTCTGGATAAAATGGACGACGTAAAAGTTGAAGAAACCGAACGGCAACCCCACCCCGAATATGAATTATTAAACACGGAACAGTATAGAAAACAAGTTTTTTCAATGTGTAGCGGAGAATTACATAAAGTAACGCTTACTTTTACGAAAGATTTACTTTCGGAAGTATTCGACCGTTTCGGCGACGATATACATATCCGCGCGATAGACGATAACACATATACGGCGGATATAAGCGTTCAGGTATCGAAACCGTTGTTTACTTGGGTAATAGGAACTCTCGGCAAAGTTAGAATTACCGCACCGAAAAAAGTTACCGCAGAGTTTAATAAATTCGTAGATACAATCAAATCAACATACTAATATGAACAGTGTCAATGCTCTCGTCTTATAGCGGGAGCATTTTTTATAAATATTTTTCACTGCCCGAAATCGGGAAGTGAAAATTTGAAATTCGTTTTGGTTTGTGATAGAATACAGGCACACAAAACGAAACGCACCGTTTCGTAAAGCATAAAGGGTTACTTATGAAGACGTTAAACGAAGAAACTCTCCAACGAGTGAGAGAGTTCAACATTGCCTATCAGCAAGAATACGGAATATCGCCGAGTTATCGTCAGATAATGAACGCGCTTAATCTCGGTTCACTTGCAACGGTCAGGCGTTACGTTATGCAACTTGAACAACAAGGCATACTGAAACGAAACGAAATCGGAAAAATTATTCCGTTACCTAAACTTGAAAAAGGTAATTTTGTTCTCGCCCCACTTGTGGGCAGTATCGTTTGCGGTATACCGAATCCGTCCGAAGAAAACTACGAAGACGCTTACGCATTGCCTACGGACATTTTCGGTAAAGGTCATCTCTTTATGTTGCACGCAGTAGGAAACAGTATGATAGAAGCAGGTATCAGCCCCGGTGATTTGCTTGTATTAAGGAAACAGGATTCTGCCGACGACGGTGAAATCGTAATTGCGCTTATCGACGGAGAAACAACGTTAAAGCGATTGTATCATAGAAATGGAAAAATTATTCTCCACCCCGAAAATAAGCGTATGAAGGATATCGTTGTAGATAAATGCAACGTTCAGGGCGTTTTGGTTTCGTGCATTAAAATATATTGATGCGTTATGGGAGAGATACGATGCCAAATAATTGGGACAAGCCTGTTCAATGTTTTTGTCGTAACTGCGGAAAACTGCATTACGGTTTCCGAACGACGGATGGTCTGGCAAAACTGCGATGCCCTAAATGCGGGGCTGTCAGCGTTAGCAAATTGATGGGACGGCGGCACGAGCAAGTGGATTTCTACCCGCCACCCGGTCAAGAAATAGACAATTAAATACGGGATAACGACGGTAAGGTTGGTCGGTACACACCGATATGCGTAATTCCTTATCAGGTCATATTCTTTGATAAATCGAGAGTTAAACCGGTAATCGAGAGGCTCCGATAGATAGATTTCTTTAAGCGAGAAGTCTAACTATCGGGGCCTTTTTCGTTTCCACCGAAAAAAACTCAAAAAAAATTAAATTATTTTTTCAAAGTCGCAAAGAACTTGCGAGTTTGACTTGTAGAATGCAGGCAAGAAATTCGAAAAAAGGAGGTGAACAGCGGATATGACGGCAGCGGAAAGACGACAAGCCATACTTGAAGTCTTGTGTCTGCGTCGGCACGAAACGAGAGAAAATCTCGCGAACGAGTTCGGCGTAAGCAAGCGGACAATTGAATATGACGTGTTAAATCTTATGCTTACATATCCGGTGTACACCGTCCAAGGTAACGGCGGCGGCATTTATGTGACGGACAATTTCAGATTAGACAGACCGCGCATGAATGAAAAGCAAACGGCGTTGTTACAGAAAGTTCTTCTTACCCTTTCCGGAGAGGACAAAGAAACAATGCAAAACATTATCAACATTTATGGAGGTCGAAAAAAATGAACTATGTTCCTGACTTTGTGGTAGACGCAATGAACGTTTATCGCACACGCAATTACATCGTAAAGCAAAGCGTCGGTATCAAGTGCAGCGAGGTTGAAGACAACATTGTTTTAAGCCACGATACTTTTTATCGTCGCACGAAAAAGCGCGACCGTGAATACGAACTTATTTTCGCCGAGCGCAAGCACATCGACGGAAAGCGTATTCACAGCACTATGTACGGCAGAACGTATGTAGATTAACCATATCGGGTAAACCGAACGCCAAAACATAGCAGAAACCGATGATTTCGCGCGGTACTTGCAAGTGTAAGAGCGGCCGCTCACCGACAAGAAATATCGCCCGAAACGTAGCGTTTCAAAGAAAAATAACGGCGTTCATTACCATATTTACAACTGAATAGCGGGCTGTACGGAGTGAGAAACCCTATAAGACGTAAGTCCTGCAAAACGCTGTGCTATCGGCGTTACGGGCAAATCAAAAATTTCTATCAGGAGGACACGAAAAGTGGCAAAGAAAGAAACAACTACAAAGCCGTCCAACGCAGACAAATACAACGAGCGTAGATGGTCAATCCCGTCCAAGCGTGCAAAAGGTTACGCCGAGGACAGAAAAGCAAAGGTACATACCTACGGTAAAAAGGAAGGCAAGGAACTTACCGACTTCGAGGCAGGTATCCGTTCGGGATATTTGCAGTGTCAGGGCGACCACGCCGGGCTGTATAAATACAAAAAGGCACTTTCCGAAGGTAAAACCAAAGAAGAAGCGCGAGCAATTTCTCGCAAAAAATCTAAATAATCAGGAGGACTACAAATTATGGAAAACAACAAAATCAAGGTCGAAAGAGAAACTTTTGAAAGCAACGGCAAGGAATATTTTTCCTACTTCATTAAGGGAAACGTAAGAGGCAGAGATATTAAGGCAGGCGTTATTCCGCCCGACAAAGGCGGCTATACCGTTCTGGATATCGTCTTCGACGGTCAAATGGAAGCCGAACTTATCGTAACTCCGTTTGAAATCAAAGACGTAAAAGGAAAAACCATCAAAGGTAACACCTACTCCGTTCGTTCTTACGACGAAGACGGGACTGTTTACGAATGCCCGATTAAGCCTGC
>OKXB01002197.1_pt1 | contig 16333 bp, 10 predicted proteins | sample 1601731 | NCBI WGS metagenome assembly OKXB01 (sample SAMN04414077, study PRJEB24778) | human gut metagenome | material: faecal | host: Homo sapiens | reverse complement strand
TGCAGGCTGGTACGAAAGTGCGGACGGCGGAGAAACGCTTTCCGACACGGAATTCGGTTTTGCATATATGCCTGCAAGGGTGTTCACGCTTTACGCAAAGTGGGCGACTGCCGACATCAAGGGCAAGACTTTCAATAAGGTTGACGCAACTGTCGAGTGGGAGTCCGAAGCCGTCAAGCAAGCGCTCCTTACAGAAATGGAAATGACGGAGGAGCAATATCTTCAATTCGTCGCTTCATCAAAGATCAAGTTTGAGTTTGCGCCTGACAAAAATACCGCGACGGTGACCTATGATCAAGGTCCGGGCGAAGTAGGCGGTCAAGGCAGCTTCGGTGTGCTGTATAAAATCAAAGGTACTGCCATCGTGTTTTACGACAGCCAAGAAGATATGGAAAAAGAAATTCCCGCTCACAATTACGGATTGATTGCCGGCTCGACGTTTGAGTTGTCCGCAGATAAAACAACCATTATACAGACTAATTCCGAACCGGGTTTGGGCACATATAAATTTATTTACAAGGTTGCCAAATAAACCGGCGTAAAAGGAACAAACACAAAAAAACAACGGTTTTAGAGCGCAAATACCGATTTGCGGTTTGAAATAAATCAATTCAAGAAAAAGGAGACAAAAACAATGAAAAGGAAATCGATCTTCACATTTTGTGCGATAGCGTTGATGTTTGTTTTGTCGCTTTCGGTTCTTACCGCTTGCAACAAAAATAAACATGAGTTTTCAAGCGAATGGAAGTTTGACGAAACAAATCACTGGCACGAATGTACCACGAAGAAACACACCGACACATCGGAGAAACTCCCGCATGAGTTTAAGGAAGAAATTGTGAAAGCAGCGGACTACGGAGTGGTCGGCGAAAAGAAATTCACGTGCAAAGACTGCGGATATAGTTATACCGAAGATATCGACGCACTTGGCGCGAAGGACAACGAAATCGTACTTGTTGCCGGCAAAACGCTTGGCAAGGAATACGACGGAGAAGTTGTTTCGATTACGAAAGACGATTTCGTAATTGAAGGCAATCGCGCACCCACAATTATGTTCAAGGTAAAAGGCGCGGACGACAATACGTACACTGCAACCGCCCCGAATAAAGTCGGCGAATATACCGTAAAAGTCAGCGTAGCAGCCACGGCAGAGTGGAAATCCGCGACAAAAACTTTTGACTTTGCAATCACCCCCATGGTAATCGGCGTTGACTGGGAGCATTCATACGATAATTCAAATGTTATCTCAGGCGAACCCGCCGAATTGCTTTATGGCGAAGAAGCAACAATTACCGTTACAATGAGTAGCGCCAACGTCGGCGCGACGGTTCAAAGCTTTGAAATCACCGGGAAAGACGCGGGCAATTACAGCCTTGCAATAGAAAACGTCAACGTGGACATCGTCAAAGCAGACATTAACTTTGAAATCAGCAATGCGAGCGCATTTAATGAGTTGTTCTTTGTCGGCGCAACGAATATCCCCGATCCCACAACAAATTACGTTGAAATCGGCACCGGTTACGGCGCAAAGACTATCGATTGGATAATGCACCTTGGTGACGGCGTTTGGAGTCGCACCCTTACAAAAGACGAAGTAATTGGAACAGCAGGCGAATATCGCGTGCGCATTCAATATGCGGAAGGCGACAACTACAATTTCGGAGCCACCCAGTACGTCAGCTTCACTGTAAAGAAAGAAAACGTACTTACCATAAAAAATATAATCGGTCCTGATGGTAATCCTATCGCCGGCATAACCGATAGTACTTTAGGAATTAAGTTTGGCGAAGATAGAATTAATATGCAGGCTCAGATAGACGGATTATGCGAATATTTGACAAACGCAGACAATGCAGAGAAATACTTTATTATCAGAGTTCAGTGCGGAGAAACCGTCATTGCAAGATTTGAAAGAAGAGGCGTGCAGACCATGAGCGATTTACATTATGTGTACACGTATGGCGGTATGTCGTTCGATAATGACCGAGTGGCCGGTATGCATTTCGATTTGTTTGGCGCAAACGAGTACGTTAGCGCGGAAGGCAAATGGATTGGTAACGAAGATTTGGAAATTACGATAGAAATAACAGACTCCAAAGACCACCCCGTACTCAGCAAAGACTCTTTGCAGAACAGCTCATCGGTTGGAGGCGGTCAAATCGCGGTGTTTGAAGTGCAACTTCCCGAGGGAGATGGCATTATTTGCACGTTCGACGTGAGTTGGTCGGGTTCGCCGAAGAATATCGAAATGGTATTGTACGATGCGGTTACCGGTTCCGAAACAAGCATTGTTGTTAATAAAGTCGGCGAAAACAAATTTACGTTCACGGAAACTTCCGGCAGAAAGAGTTTTTACTTGTACGTAGAAGAGTTGGAAGCGACCAATAATGCTTCGGGGTTTACGATAACGGCTTCCTTTGAAACCTCGACGACAAGGCTTGAATTTCCCGAGGGCGCAAATGAACTTTCGTCCGGAGAATTGACCTATGCGGCAGGCGAAGAAAAGAAATTTGTTATCAAAGTTGGTGCCGGCGTATCGTTTGGAATGAAGTACACGATTTCAAATATCCCCGCAGGCGCAACCGTAAAGGTTTATAGAGAAGACGGTACAGAGGTTACTTTGTCGACGGACAATTCTTTTGAGCTTCTGAGAAATGTGCCCGTAAGAGATTATACCATCGTTGTCACAAACACCACCGACAGCAATCTGAACATTAATTTCAGTATAAAAAGAGAACAGACGTCCGGAACGATTGTAATTTCCTGATTGAAAGCATAGCAACAAAATAACAACAACAAAAAATCGGATAAGCGGGGTAAAACCCGCTTGTCCGAAAAACATTTTACTTAAAGAAGAAAATAATTAAATTAACATATAAAAAATAACAACGGTTTTAGAGCGCAAATACCGATTTGCGGTTTGAAATAAATCAATTCAGGAAAAAGGAGACAAAAACAATGAAAAGGAAATCGATCTTCACATTTTGTGCGATAGCGTTGATGTTTGTTTTGTCGCTTTCGGTTCTTACCGCTTGCAACAAAAATAAACATGAGTTTTCAAGCGAATGGAAGTTTGACGAAACAAATCACTGGCACGAATGTACCACGAAGAAACACACCGACACGTCGGAGATACTCCCGCACGAGTTTACGTGGACAGAAAAAACGCCCGCAGGCGTTCATACGGACAAAGTCGAAAAGGGCATATGTGAATGCGGATACGAAACCGAAAGGACAATTTCCGACACCGCAACGCACACTTACGGAGCGGAATGGAAAAAAGACGCGACGGGACACTGGCACGAATCGACCTGTGACGTAACGGCTCCCACGCATGACGTAATGAAGAGCGATTTCGCCGCGCACACCTTTGACGAAGGCGTAGTTACCAAACCTGAAGGCTACGGCGTAGTCGGCGAAAAGAAATTCACCTGCACGGTATGCGAATATAGCTATACCCAAGAAATTCCCGCACTTGGCGCAAAAGACAACACTATTTCGTTTGCTAACGATTTAGTTGATGAAAAAACCTATGACGGGTTGGCGTTTATCATTGATCCCGCGAAGGTCAATCGTAAGGGCGACGGCGAAATCACCATCACTTACAAAGGCGAAAACGACACTGCGTTTTCCGCGACCGCCCCGATTAACGCCGGCGAATATACCGTGAAAGCAACCGTAAAAGACACGGCAGAGTGGAAAGGCGGCGAAACCACCACGACTATCATAATCAACAAACGCGAGATAACTTTGCCCGCAGGCGTTTTCGTAAGAAAACTTGGAGAAAACCTTGAAAGCGGAAAGTTCGGTTTGACGTGCATAAACGTCGCGGCAGATACGAACAACGTCGTAGAATGGGTGACGATTGGCGTTCCCGAAACATACTATGCGATTGGTATACATACAATCGGCGCCATCGCCTTGACCGTGGACAACGACAACTTCGAGCTTAACAAAGGCGCATACGACACGGTCAGATTTACCGTTTGGAACGCTCCCGATTCCTTCTATGCCGGAATCCAAGACTTGTACACCTTTTCCGGTAGCAGTGAGGTTTTGATCACAACAATAATCGCTAATGGCACGGTGAAAAAAGGCGACCAACTTTTAGTCAATGAAATCGGCAAGATAATCACCGTGAATAAAATCAAAAAGGGCACAGGCACGTCGGCGACAGAGGTTGAAACGGCAACCGCCGGTGAAGAAGTAGGCTTGTATATCGAAGGCGTAACGAAGGCTGAACTTAATAGAGGATATATGCTGTCCAAGCCCGATACGATTATCGGTTATAGCAAGGTCACGGTAACAATAAGAGCGTTCACAAAAGACGAGGGTGGTCAAAACGTCCCAATTCAGACGGGAATTAAACCGAATGTTGCCTTTGCCGACACGTTCGGTGAAGTGATCGGAAAAGCCACGTTCCCGGAAGGCGCCGATATGATCATGCCCGGTGCAATGCTTGAAGGCGTCACCATTGATTTCCAAGGCAAAAAAGTCCCCGCATTTGTCGGACGCAGGTTCACACTTAGGGCGGGCGGAAAAACTATTGCCGAGTGCATAGTCACCGCAGTTCCTAATGCGACAAGAGTTAGGAGCGGTTTTATGTTAGGCGTCCCCGGCACCAATGTCATTGAGCCTATCGAGCTTGGCGAAAACACATTTGCGGTCAACCTGAACAGAAGTGATCTCAGCGAAAAGCTTAAAAACGCCAAAGACACCGATACAATCGAAATAAAATTTATTAATAAAGGAAAGGACATCGCAAAATACACTCGCACTCCCGGCACAGGCGCGGGGGTATACAATGAAGTTGGCGGAAAGATAGTCGGTTCATATCTCATCGTCGAGTTTTATAAAAACACTGGATCTGATCCCAAACTAACCGGTAATAACGGCGAATGGGTTTTTACAGGCGAGGATATATATATCGGACTTCAAGTTGAAGTTAAACCCGCTTCGGGAACCTGAGCGACACTGCAACCATCGTAGCAAAATAACTTAAAAGTTATTATCTGATCAAATAGCGGATAAGCGGGCGTAAAAACCCGCTTATTCACCATAAAGGTGTTTTATGAAAAAGATATCAAAACTTATTTCGGTTGTCCTTGTTCTTGTTTTGGGCGTGATACTTGTCGCGTGCGGGAATAAGGGCGGCGGCGGTGACAATACCGCGACCACCGTCAACGAACTGACCGCAGAAAGCGGCGTTTCGGCAAGCGGGACTTTTGAGGGCGGCTCCGCACTGAAAGCAGGAGCTTACGCAGCCGACAGCGAACAAGGAAAAGCGGCTATTGCTGCGATAGACAAACCTTACGACAGTGCTAAAATTGCCATTTTTGACATTTCCGTTTCAAAGAACGGCGAAAAGGTTCAACCTAACGGCAAAGTGAAAATCACTATGCCGAAACCGTTTGAGGCGGACGTTTACGTTACCTATCATATCAAGGGCGACAACACGGCGGAAGAACTCGAAACCGCGATTGACGGCAATAATATATCTTTTGAAACGACAAGTTTTTCATACTTCGTGGTTACGACGGAAAAGGTTGCTCACCGCACTAAACTCAATTATAAAGGCGTGTGGTATCAATCGTTGCAGGGCGAACCCGTCGACGAAACGAGTAGTTTCCAAAACGATCCGTATATGATTGAAAAAGAGGGCGACGCGTTTAAGATTGCGGACGCCGCCCACGAAGACACGACATTGAAACTTTGTTATAATCCCGATAACTTTAAGTACGACGCGCGCGCAAGAGATAAAGTGGGGTATCTTATCGGGAGAGGCGGAGAAGACTGGGAGTTTCGCGCCGAACTTCGCGCAGGCTCGCCGAACGGGCCCGCGATCGCGAAATGGCACGGCTATGAAATTTATGGTTATTACAGATACGAAACCTACGATGACGGCAAAGAGGTCGCGTGGACGGAAAGTCATTTTTTGAATTTCATCGGCGAGGTTCACCCAAAGCTTGAATACATACAGTTCGTTTCCGTTAAAAACGTTGACGGCTATACGGACGAAAACGGCGGGGGGATTTCGGAAAAAGACGCCCTTGACGTTTACGTCGTGCGTACGGTGATAGGCACTTCGCACAGATTGAACAGGGAGCTGATGGCAAGTCGGTACGGAGTTCCCAAAATTTCCGAAAAAGCCGTAAACACCAGAATATCTTCCTACGCGGGATATCCGCGCTACTGGTGGTTCTTCGATATCGATGAAGGGAAGCCCACTCACTGGCTGCTTATCAACGGCAACGTCAGGGCAACGGTTTTTAACGGGCGCGGTGAATTGGTCAATTCGGCAAGCAGTATGAGAATGGATTTCGATTACGACGAAAACCTCGATATGGGCTTTTCCGAAAGCAAGTGTAACAGATATTATATTCTGCTGGAAGAAAACGGCGTTGAAAAACCCGATTGTAAAATGGATTTACAGTTTTTAGAAAACTCGTAAAGTATGGAAAAAATATTATTACGATATACTGAATAAACATAAGCCGTCCGAACGGTCGGCGACGGAGAGAAGTTATGAAAGCAATAAGAAATCTTATTATAACTCTTGTGGTTATAGTGGCAATACTGGGGGTTGTCATTGTCGGCGGATACGTCTACGTCCGCACGACGTACGGCATAGACCTTTTCCGCACCGCGGGACAACTGAAAACGCTCTCACAAGACGTGGACGAATCCGCGCTTTGTCCGAACGCTTACGGCGAGCAGGATTTCGTCACGATGAAGTCGGAAATCGACAAACGGTTTTCGGGGCTTATCGTCTATGAAAAGGGCAAGGGATACAACGGATATTCGGTCAATTTCGACGCGCTCAACGGCAAAGTCATGACGGATATGATTTCGCTCACCGAAAAGCAGGTCGGCGCGGTTGCACAGACGGTCTTTTTCGGTCAAACTGCCGGCAAACTGAAAATCGGCGGGAAAGACGTGAGCGTCACCGTCGTGCAGATCGACTTTTCGGAAATCGCCGCAAACGGCAGCGCGGACTTCAACGTCGTGGCAAAACTCGACCTTACGCCGTTCAAAGCAGATATGGGCGGTTTCCCGTATAAATACTTCAAAAAATATATCCCCGACAGCCTTTACGTTTCGTCCACCGTGCGCGTGGATAAGACGGAAGAAGACGGCTTTTCTTACAAAGTGTCGCACAAATCCGTCACGCTCAACAATCTGTCCGGCGACGATACTGCGGATTTGTTCAACACCCTGAACGCCGTGCTGAAAATCGGGACTGCCGAAAACCTGAATATGCAGGTCGGCACAATGGCGGTAAACGCGCTGATCGGCACGAAAGACGCCATCGGTTTTGCCTATTCCATGAAAGCAATCGGGGCAAAGAGTTTCATATTCGCGACTTCTGCCGACGCAGACCGCTTTATCGTAAATTGACAACTTAATGCAGCATATTTGCGACGTAAAGTCGCGTTTTATGCAAAATATCCCCCAAAAATAATTAAAAGGAGATACGATTATGACACACACAAGGGCGAATAAATCAAAAGTATTAGCACTTATACTCGGTCTTACGATGTGCCTTGCGCTTATGCTCGGCATAGCGATGGCAAGCCCGACTTTTGCGGTCTATGCGGAAGGCGGAACGGGAGCGACAGGCGGACTTACGATCGACGGCACAGTCGATATTGCCGCCGACGGAACTTATGCCTATTCTGCTGCCGACAAAACGCTGAGGTTAAACGGATATAACGGCGGAGTCATAAGGTTCAGCGCGGACAATGACGTTACGGTAAACCTTGAGAACGAGAGTACGAATACCATAACGCTGAGCGACAGCGCCGTAACCGAGAATCAATACGGCGTGTATGCCGCAGGCAATCTTACCGTTACGGGCAATGGTACACTCAATATCAACTTGAATATAAGCGGTGCGGGAGACGAAATTACCACCGAATACGGCAAAGCGCTTTACGGCTTATACGCCAAAAGCCTGACAGTCAACGGAGAGATAAACGTCAACGTAAATCTGATTTCAAACGGTTTTTCTTGCGGTATGTTTGCCACCGGCGATATCACCGTTGCCGAAAAAGCAAACCTAGACGTCAAATGCCGCAGCAAGTATAAGAATACCGAGTATTACAGCACCAAGGAGGTTGTGTACGGAATTTATTCTCAAAACGGCGATATTAAACTTTCGGGAACAGGCACAAAAAATATAGAACATACTTGCACGGTGAATTTTGCGCGAGAGAATGAAGCCAAGGGCATTTATGCAGAAAATGACAGACAGAAAGGCGGCGGAAGAATAGAAATATCCGGAGCAAAACTCACTATAAAAATGCCGGGCGAAGGCGCGGGAATAGAATCTTATTACGATTGCGTGATAAAGAATGCCGACGTAAGCATAGTTGACGCAGAGCAAGGCATTGCAGTAAATGGTTATGCAACCCCTTCCGCAACGTTTAAGGGCGTAACGATAACAAAAAGCAAGATATATATCTCAACTTCGGGATTTGCAAGAGTTGAGTCCGTCGGGAATGTAGCAGGAATAAAGATTTATAATGCCGAGCTGAGTATATTTGACAGCGACGTTTATATCGAATCTCGCTCATGCATTTCGGGAAGCGGCGAGCCGACGAATCTGGTGTTTATAAAAGGAGCGTCCGTCGTGCGATTGATAAATCCGGAAGAAAATAACAGATATGTTTTGAACGCTTACGTTAGTACTTTTGACCTTAGCAAAGGCGGAAGTGTTACCATCAACTCGGTCTGCTATAATTTTTATGGAATTTACGACATAAAACTCGGAGCGGGGACAAAAGCCGAATACGGAACGAAAGATCAGCAGTCAACCCGTGACAGCGACGCTTACTATTATGGAGCTGAGTTTAACGATGATTTGAAGATAATACGGTTTGTGTACGGCGCGGGAGCAGGCACGGCAACGACGAGCGACGTTAAGGTAGAAGGTATGAAAGGTTATGCTATCGAGGAGAGCGAGTTTACCGTCACGTTGGCAGGGGACACCTTTACCGAAATTGCGCAAAACACCGACGTAACCTCTTGGTTTAAGAATATGCCTTCGGGGTTGGTTGCAAAAATCAAGACAAAAGTCGAAGCAGGCGCAACAAGCCTTACCGTTGCAATCAGCGGCACGCCTCAAAGCGTGGAAACGGTGCGCGCATACATCGAAATCCCCGAAAAGTATCTTGTCACAGGCGAGTACGACATCACCATAGACCCGAACAAAAACCATGTCGATTTCAGCATCGTGTCGGGCGAAACGATAGCCGTACCCGTCCCCTCCGTCACGCAATTCGTTTATGACGGCGAGGCAAAAGTGTTGCTTACTGACGGCGAAGGATACACCGTCAGCAACAACAAATATTTCGATGCAGGTGAATACACGGCGGTTGTGACGCTGAAAAAAGGCTTTAAGTGGTCGGACGGAACTACCGAACCGATAAATATTGCTTGGACAATAAAGAGGCAGGACGTCACCATAGAGGTGACTCTTGCCAAAACAACGTATAAATATTCAGGCTATACTATCGAACCCGAATACACAGTGTATCGCACAACGCCTACCGGCAACGTTGAGTTGCCTAGCTCTGAATACAAGGGCGAGTTGTCACACAACAAGGACGTTGGCACTGCAACTTTGACTGTCAAAGACAACGGAATAGGCAACTATAACATAACAAACCCCGTTACCGTCAATTTTGAAATAGTCAAAGACACAAAAACTCCGCCTATGGGGCTGAAAGGCATTGCTCCGTCGGCTGACGGCGGAAGTGACGGCAAGATTACGGGAACGACCGCCGACATGGAATATTCCACCGATACGGCGTTCACTTCACCCAAACCTTGTACGGACGGCGAAACAACAGGACTTGCCGAAGGAACGTATTACGTTCGCTATAAAGAAACAGGCACAAGCGAAGCAAGTGATTATGTCGAAGTGAAAGTCGCTTTGAATTCTGTTACGGTTGTAGGCGGAACCGGCGGAGGGAAGTATGCTGCCGGAACATCCGTAACAGTAAAAGTGACGGTGCCGATAGGCAAAACATTTGCAAGCTGGACATTTAGAGGCGTTGTGCTAAACACGGCGCAGATTACGCAACAGGAAATCACGTTCACTATGCCCGAAAACGACGTTGTGTTGACCGCTTTGTTTAAGGATATTGATTACAACATAACGGTGACAGACGGAACGTCGAGCGCGCCTACGGCAAAATATCAAGAGGAAGTTACCGTAAAAGCGAATACGCCTGCAACCGATATGTACTTCGACAAGTGGGAAGTCACCGGACTTGACACGACGAGTATGGACCTAACCAAAACTCAAATCAAGTTCCAAATGCCTGCCGGCGACGTGACATTTAAGGCAACCTATTTGGCTATTACAAAGTATGAAATAGTTGTTGTGGACGGAACGAAAGACAAATCGCCTGCAAAGGCCGGTGAAACCATTACCATAACAGCAAACCCTGCTCCGGCAGGAAAAGTCTTTGACAAATGGACTTGCGAAACGGCGGGCGTAACCATTGAGTTTGAAAGCGCGACAAGTTCTACGACAACCTTTGTAATGCCTGCAAGAGAGATTGAAATCAAGGCGCATTTCAGAGCTGAAGGAACTGCTCCGTCGATTGAAATCAAAGTTGAAGGCGGAACGGGTGCAGGAACGTATAAAGAAGGCGACAGCGTAACTATTACCGCAAACGATCCGGCAGAAGGAAAAGTATTCAAGGGTTGGCAGGACGCAAGCGGAAAAATCGTAAGCACCGACAAGAGTTATACCTTCAAGGTAACGGGCGCAACAACTCTTACGGCTGTGTATGAAGATGCTCCCGCGGCAAAGAAAGGACTTTCGGGCGGTGCGATTGCGGGTATCGTAATCGGTTCGGTAGCGGTCGCAGGAATCGGCGGATTTGCCGTTCTTTGGTTTGCCGTGAAGAAAAAGACCTTTGCAGACTTGGGCGTAGCATTGAAGAAAGGCTTTACGGCAATGGGCAACGGTATAAAAACCGCTTGTCGTGCAATCGGAAACTTCTTCAAAACTCTCGGAGCAAAAATCAAAGCATTGTTCACCAGGAAGAAATAAGAGAAACAAATAACAACGAGCCGTTCGTAGTCAATGCGGACGGCTCTAATTCTAAAAGGCGATATTTTGATTTACAGGAGCGGATATGGCTAACGAAAACAATAAAATCAAACTGCTTCTTTTGTGGGATATTCTAAGTAAGAACACCGATGAAAACCACGCAATGAACGCAGACGAGATAAGGGAAGAACTTGCAAAGCGTGGGATAAGCGTAATGCGTAAGGTGATTGCCGACGACATGGGGCTACCGCTTAATGCGACAGCCCCTTTTGTTTTACTCTTACGTTAAATTAAACTTTTTCGCCTCTTTTTTCGCATAGTCGTCTTTTACGTGCGTATAAATCTCGAAAAATAACAAAAGTTTGATGGGGTTTTAACACAGTTATTGATTAAATAATTCTTATAATATAAAAAATAACGGATTAAAAATTGCATTTCATAAGAAAATATGCTACAATGATTAAAAGAACATTGACCTTAAGAGGCTATATGAAAAACACTCCTGATAGAAACATCGCGTTAGATTATGATGACGCGGATGCTTATTTAATTTTGAAGTCTATTTTTAATAAATCGAATTTCGCTTTTTTGAAAACCGATACAACTTTATTGGATACTGACGTTTCAGAACGCACGTTATGCGGGGCGCTAAAATCTCATTTAGAAAAAGAATTGTCTAATAGGAAAATTTATTTAGAATTTTATAGAAATGGAAAACTGATATCTAAAAGTAAAATTTTTTATAAAAGTAGTTTTTTATCCAAGGAGATAAATTGCTGTAGTTCAAACCCGGAGGATAATTGACAAAATATCTATTTTGTAGTACGCATGCACATGAATAGACCTTGAAATATGAACTTTATGGTATAATTATATTATGAAAATATTATCTCTGAAAAACGTAAGAAAAGAATATCATACCGGTTCTTTGACCGTACACGCCGTAGAAGACGTTTCGTTCGATTTGAGCGAAGGCGAATTCGTGGTGATTCTCGGCGCGTCCGGCGCAGGAAAAACAACTCTCCTTAACCTTTTGGGAGGAATGGACACGGCGACGGGCGGCGAAATCGTTCTTGGCGGGGAAAATATAACTTCGTTCAACAAAAGGCAACTGACCGACTATCGCCGTCGCGACGTAGGTTTTGTTTTTCAGTTCTATAATCTGATGCCTAACCTTACCGCGCTTGAAAACGTTGAAATCGCCGTTGAAATATGCGACGACCATCTCGACCCGAAAACCGTTCTCGAATCGGTGGGGCTCGGCGACAGACTCGACAATTTTCCCGCAGAACTTTCCGGCGGCGAACAGCAAAGGGTTTCCATCGCCCGCGCGATTGCCAAAAACCCCAAGTTGATACTATGCGACGAGCCGACCGGCGCGCTCGATTACGTTACCGGCAAAAAGATACTCAAACTTTTACAGGATTTATCCCGCGAGCGAAACAAGCTTGTCGTTATCGTAACGCACAACGCCGCGCTTAAAGATATGGCAGATAAAGTAATAAAGATAAAGAGCGGAAGAATCGAAAGTATCGAAACGAACGACAATCCTAAATCGGTTGAGGAGATAGAGTGGTGAAAACGTACCTTAAAACAGTCCGCAGAATGTTCAAAAAACATCTTATACGGCTTTTTTCTCTTATTGGTATCGTTCTTATCTCGATAGGCTTTATATCGGGTATCGGTTCGCCGACCGATATGATAAAGGACAGTATAGAGAATTATTATACAAAACAAAACGTAAGCGACTTTATCGTGAAAAGCAAGACGGGCAGTTTTACCGACGAACAAATATCTGCGATAAAAAGCCGTTACGGAGAAAACAACGTAGAAACGGGAATGTCTTTAGATATACGGACGGGCGAAAAGAGATCGCTCAGACTGTATTTTCTCGACCTTGAAAATACCGGAATCAACAAGTTTGAACTTGTCGAAGGCGAAAGGATAACTTTCGACGATGAAAATTGTGCTTACGCCGATGTAAAAGATAACGTGATAAAGGGGTATTCCGTCGGCGATAAAGTAGAAATAGATCTTGCGTCCGCGCTTAACTTGCCGTCCGAATATAAAATCAACGTTACGATTAAAGGAATAGTTAAAAGTCCGCTGACGTTCGGCAAAGACGGAGAGCCGAGTTATAACAACCCGGAAGACACCGAAATTCCCGATAACATGGCGGAAATAAATAAACTCGATTTACTCGAAAATATTTTATACTGTCCGACCGGAATCTGCGCTCTTCTGCCGAAAGGCGATCTGTATATAAAAGCGGAAAACCGTAATTTGTTCGGATCTTTTTCCTCCGGTTACGAAAAATACGTCGAAAAAGAAAAAATCGAGTTGACCGGACTTTTGGGCGAAGACGTACGCATAATTACGCTTTACGACAATTACAGTTTCAAATCGGTTATTGCCGGCGCGGATAAGGTACGCGGAATAGGCAATATTTTAATGGTGATTTTTATCGCCGTGACGCTTCTCGTTGTGTTGTCGTCTATGATGCGGCTTATGGATGAGGAACGTTCGCAAATCGCTTGTCTGAAAACGCTCGGATACGGTTCGGCAAGTATAGTCGTAAGGTACGTTTTCTTTGCGCTTGTCGCGTTGGCGGCAGGTGGCGGTGTTGGCTTCTTTGTCGGATACGGCGTTTCGTGGCTGATATGTTTCGCATTCGGTTACAGTTACGTTATGCCGCCGATATCGGTGGTGGTCAATCCGAGTTATTACTTTATATCGCTTGGCGTAATTATCGCGGTTACGTTGATTGCGGTATTTTCCATCGGATTGCGGCTTGCGAATAACGCCCCCGCCGACCTTCTGAGACCGAAACCGCCGAAAAAAGGAAAGAGAATTTTACTTGAAAAAATCCAGTTTATCTGGAAACGGCTTTCGTTTAAGTATAAATCCACGATGAGAAACGTATTCAGGTATAAAACGCGGTTTTTTATGATGCTTGTATCGGTAGCCGTTTCGGCGGGGCTCGTTTTTGCGGGGCTTGCTCTTCTCGATATGTGTCTGTTCGACGATTTCGGTTCGCCCGCGATTATCGGAATAGCGGTAGTCGTGGTTACTTTTGCGGGACTTCTCACCGCCGTGGTGATAAATACGCTTACGACCATAAATATAAGCGAAAGAAAACGGGAAATAGCGACGCTTATGGTTCTCGGATACCACGACGGCGAAATTTGCGGTTATATTTATCGCGAAATATATATCAGCGTGTTTTTGGGAATTATCGTCGGGTATCCCACGGGGATAGGTCTTGCGACGCTCGTTTTTAAGGCGATAGGCTTCGGAACGGTCGGCAACGTAAGTTGGTTTATGTGGCTGCTCGTGCCGGTCATCGTATTCGTATTTGCGCTGCTCGTAACGCTGATATTAAGACCGAAAATAGTAAAAACCGGAATGAACGAAAGCCTGAAAGCGGTGGAATAAAAAAATTTAACGAATGTTGGTTATTCGTGGGGAATTATACGGGTAGGTAGTTTATTGCCTACCCGTTTTTCGTTTCCTCACGCCATTTTAATGCGTTTTAATCCGAACCGTATTGTGGCAAATTGATTGCCCCGACGAATTTGTAAATAATTTCAACGTCTTGCATTTTTCTGCCGTCGTATCGTTCCGTTTCGCCTATATAAATTTTTTCAATGAAACTATTTAGAATCTCCGGCGTCAACTCTTGAATTTCCGTGTAAGCCTTTACGATTTTAAGGAATTTCGAGAGTTTTTCCTCGTCCTGAACGGATGCGGTGAGAGCGTTTTGTAACTCAATGGTTTTTTGTTTCAAGTCATTACCTTCGTCCTCGTAAGATTTTGCAAGAAAGTCAAAGCGTTCGTCGGTAATTCTGCCGCTTACGTTGTCCTCGTAGAGTTTGCGGATAATTTTACCTATTTCTTCCTGTCTGTCGGAAAGCCGTTTTATCTCGGCTTTCGTTTTAGTCTGAAACTTTTCCGTTTCTTTTTTAGATCCCGACAAATATTCGTCCGTAAATTCTTTTTCGTGAAGAAAAACGTATTCGCATACCTTTTGTAAATCGCTTTTTACAACTTCGGTAAGTTCCGACACCAAAATTCGATGACTGCTACATAGACCTTTCTTTTTCTTTCTATAAGTAGCACATGAGAAATTGTCTGCTTCCCGATGTTTTGCAATTCGTTGTATCGTGAGACGATTGCCGCAATCAGCACAGAAAAGCAACCCCGAAAACATATTCGGCTCGTTGAATTTCGTATAAGCGCGCTTTACGTTTCTCATCTGTTGCACCGTTTCAAAAGTTTTTTCATCTATAATAGCCTCTTGCGTGTTACGATAGATTACCCAACCTTCTTTCGGTAAGCGAACTTGTTTCTTGTTTTTATACGATTTTTTCGCTGTTTGAAAATTTACCGTATGCCCGACATAAGCAACTTGGTCAAGCATATTTTTTATTGTGCCGACACTCCATATTTCCGGATATTCGCTCAGTTTATGTATGGAACGACCGCGATGAATATTGTATAGTTGCGGCGTTTCAACTTTTTCTTCCGTTAATTTTCTTGCAATTTCAGGCATCCGAACGCCGTCAACAAACATTTGGAATATCCGTCTGACCGTACCCGCGGCTTCTTCGTCTATAATCCATTTGTCTTTATCGTTCGGATCTTTTTTATATCCGAACGGCGGATTAGTCGTAAGATGCTTACCGGAATTACCTTTTGCTTTGAATACGGCGCGGATTTTCTTTGAAGTGTCCTTTGCATACCACTCGTTAAATACGTTTTTGAAAGGCGTTAAGTCGTTTTCCGTCTGGATATTGCTGTCAACGTTATCGTTTATTGCGATAAACCGAATATCCAGATTTGAGAAATAAATTTCGGTGTAATACCCGACCATTATATAATCTCGTCCGAATCTCGACATATCCTTTACGATAACTGTTGAAAGTTTCCCTTCTTCCGCGTCCGCCATAAGCCGTTGAAAATCGGGACGATTGAAATTCGTTCCCGAATAGCCGTCGTCAACGTAAAATTCGCAATTTACAAAACCGTGTTCTTTTGCGTATTTTGCAAGAATTTCTTTCTGATGAACGATACTGTTGCTGTCCCCGATTTGTTCGTCGTCCTTTGAAAGTCGGCAATAAAGTGCCGTCACATCACCTCCGTAGTAATATTTTTTATTGTTTTTTATCGCTATTTGTCCTATCATAATTGTTTACCTCCGTTATGCGGCAAACAGCGAGTTCGTACTTTTTCGCCCGATTGTATCCGTGCGCTTTGGCGGGTTAT
>OKXB01002181.1_pt1 | contig 16449 bp, 20 predicted proteins | sample 1601731 | NCBI WGS metagenome assembly OKXB01 (sample SAMN04414077, study PRJEB24778) | human gut metagenome | material: faecal | host: Homo sapiens | reverse complement strand
ATTACCAATAACAACACAACGAATCCTGTCAAGCCACCTATCTGAATAAACGATTTTTCACGCATGGTAGCTATCTCGTCCTCTCTCTTTTGAAGGTCAGCTTGTATTTTTCCATCTATTTGGCGAATCAAACTTTGTAACTGGCGGTTAAGTTCGGCATTTCGTGCAGCAAGACTGTCGGCGTGTTCCGATAAACGTCGGCTTTGCGCTTGTTGTTCGGCTATCATATTCCGGTTAAGAGAATGGAGCATCGTGGTAGTCACGGTGGGCTTTGCTTCCTCCTTTTTACCGAAGATACCCAAGAAGCCCTTTCGCTTCGGCTTCTTGGGTTGTTCTTGCGTACTTTTATATGCGATTTCAGGCACTTGACGGGCTATCCTTTCTTTGATGCTTTTCTGTTCATCAAGCATCTGTACAATTCGTCGCATTTGTTTTTCTTTATCCTCTAAAAGATAGCGTACACTGTCAATGCGTTCAGACGGGTAGATAGACGTGAAATAATAAAGCATACTATCCAAAGCCATACGCTGCAAATGATAATTTGCAATATCTTTATCTTCCCATTCCAATATTGTTTCTCCTAACAGAGAAAATCCTGTTAAGCGAAAGTTTAATTCATTAACATATCGGCGCAACTCATCAGTGGTTCGGTTCTCCTTCTCTAATACTTCAAGCTTTTTCCATTCATACTGATAGCAATATATAATCATTCCTATTAGTATGAATATTAGAATATAGCCACATGATATTAACTTGCGGATTGAAATCATAAATTTAACGAGGTTTGAAGGAGATAAAATCAACAATGTCCTGAAGGACTTCAGGGGAGATTGTTTCCTCGATTGTACCATATTCCTGTACCGTTCCTGTTTGAGCGTACTGGAAAAGGTGATTAAGTTCGGGATAAAGTTTCACGGTCGCTTTCGGGGCGAGTCGTTGCATTTGAGGCATATTCAGTTCCGGGCGAACTTGTATATCCTTTTCTCCGTATAATACGAATATCGGGCAATCCGTATCTGCAATGCTTTCCGTCGGTGAAAAACTGATATAGTAATTTAGCCAACGGTTAGTGTCAGAGGCGATCTTTGTCAGATTGGATTTTAATGATGTGTGAACTGGTGTATTCTCCCAATTTGCACATATAGCCTCAATATTGCCAACAGCCACACTATCACCCTTTGTTATTTTAAGCTCATACATCTTATGCAATGCTTCAACATAATCCGATACAATATTCGCTGGCATGTTGCCCTGTCCCAGCATTGTTGCGCTTTGGTCTATCAAAACCGAGTCACCTCGAACCGCCTGTGCGCCAATGGCAATAATGAAATTCGGATTTGAGAATAACCCCGGATTGTTATCAGCTCCCAACATGAACGCCACTGCCGCACCCTCACTATGCCCCAGTATTCCCACATTCTTGAATTTCATTTCTTTGCGCAGGTATTCCATTGCTGTTTTCGCATCCCGTGCAAAATCTTCAGTGGTGGCATTTTTACCGTCGCCTGTTGATTCTCCATATCCCCGGTCATCATATCGTAAAGTTGCAATGCCGTTTCGGGCAAGGTAATCTGCGATGACAGCAAACGGCTTATGTCCGTATATTTCTTCATCGCGGTTTTGCAGTCCGCTACCGGTAATCATTACGATAGCTGGAGTTGTCTCATTAAAACCTTCAGGCAAGGCAAGTGTTCCTGCGAGAGTAACATCATCTGATAAGTTATTGAAACGAACCTCCTTTGTAGTGTATGGATATGGTGGCTTAGGCGTTTGAGGTCGCTTTAATTCCACAATACCCGGAGATAATTCAAGGTCGGTACTCATTGCGCCTTGTGTGCATTTTCCAATGAGTTTACCATCTTGTTTGCGTCCGGTAAACGTCAATCCTATGCGGCTAACCGTTACATTTACAGAATCAGCCGAAATGAAATTCACTTCTCCGGCTATACCGTATGCTCCTTGATCCGGAGAATCAAGCGTAACTGACGGTTTGCCATCTTCGCCTGTCTTAAAATTGAACACAATCTTTAACTCCACTTGCGGAGTTATCTTCAACGTACCATGCCATGCTCCCGAAATATCATCATCGGAAGCCATGATATTTAGCACGGAACAGGTGGCTATAATAGCTGTGATTATCATTCTTTTCATTATATCAACCTGTTATTTTGTTAGTTCCATTAGTATATGACCCTTATCATCTTTCAACACCAATATGGAATCGTCCGTGATTTTGTATGATTTGATATTGGACAGAATAGATGCTACGCTCCTTTCCACTACCATGTCATCGCAAGCCAATTCGGTAAAGGAAATATCGGAGAATCTCAAGGCGTTTTTACTTTTTTCATAATTGCCTGAAATTGTATTGCAGTCGGTGGTGCAGGAGAACACTCCGGCGTTATCAAGCTGCAATATATACTCTGACTCCTTGTTTACTTGTGTAAGACCGTATGACGAAGTGGCAATGCAGTTGTATTTCTCAAGCCGCCATCTCCCATACAGAATGTTATCTGACGGGAAGTCGCACGAGCCAACCAATATGGCTAATGCAAGCATTATTACTGTAAAAGTGCTTATTCTCATATCATTTACGTTTTATCGTCTGGCATTTTCTCCTACTCATTTCCTCGGCATACGCTATTTCTCCATGTTCCCGTATATAGCTGATACAAGCCGGGCGGTCGGAGTTAAAGAGCAACGCGAACACTTTGCTTATAAAGTTGGAATAGATTTTACACTCCCTTACGTCACGCTCACACTCGGCACAGGTATGATAGCCTTTGCTTATGCAGCACTGGCGGATTTTACACCACGATGCTTTATCGTTATTCCTACATCCGGGGCATTTGCCGGACAAGAATTTGCGACACGCTCCACAATACAGCCCACAAGCGGCTATATTATCTTTACTTACTGTTATACTTTCCATATTCAATATTTTCCATCTGTATGTTTTTTGCCACAGCCATAACATACACCGTCATGAACCGATATGCACCCTCCGCAATCGGAGCAAGTCCAACGAACCTTTTCTCTTTGCAGGAATTGTTCAATACCATTTTCTCCGATAAAGGCGAGATTGCCCATAAGCGATTCTATCATCGGATAGGCGTTGACATACCAACATTCCTTATCGACAATCTCCCTGCACGGATATTGAGGACATCTGTCACAGAATCCGTCCGGCAGAGTTTTCCGTATTTCACAATTTACAATCTTGCACAGATTGGCGCAATACTCACCTTTGCGACCCTCATTCCGGCAACCGACACAAGGGCTGTCTTCTCGCAGTGCTTCGCTGCAAACCGCGCAGTTCAGCCCGCATGGAGCAATCATATTTTTATCCATAATCCAATTCTATTCAATTTGTTAAATTGCACCCGTCACAAAGCTTTTAGTCCGCTGCCTATATCTCAGATAAACTGAGACTGTCAAGATGCAGGCTATAAAATCAGCCATAGGAATACTTAGCCAGACTCCGTCAAGCCTCAAATCAAACATTTCAGGCAGCAGAAATATCAAGGGAATAAAAAATCCTATTTGGCGTATGAGCGACAAGACAATACTCGTTTTCGGCTTGCCAATAGACTGGAAAAAGTTTGTTATCATAGTCTGCATGGCCATAACCGGAAACATCAAGGCACAGATACGAAGACCTGCTACTGCAATGTCATTAAGTGCAGTTTCGTTTGAGAACAACTGTATAATCGGGCGAGCCCCCATTTCACACAGTAAAAACACGGAAAACATGAAAGCAAAAGCTATTGTCAACCCGGTGTTCATGGCTTTGTCAACCCGTTCTGTCTGACCGGCTCCGAAATTGTACCCTATGATGGGCTGCATACCGACAGCCAAACCGATAATTATCATTGAGAACAGCATATAGATTCGGCTGACTATGCCGTATGCCCCAATCGCAAAGTCGCCACCGTAAAATCCGAATCTGTTAATAAGGGCAATGCTTATGGATGCCGAGCAAAGATTCAATATAAACGGCGGTGTCCCCAGTTTCATGATTTCTCCGGATAGACGGAAGTTGCACCTGAAACGGCTTCGCTGAAAATGTATTTTATTTGATTTCGATGAGAAGTGCCTTACGACCCATACAAGTCCAACTACCTGCGATATGACTGTGGACATGGAGGCCCCCTTGATGCCAAACTCAAATACAAATATGAATATTGGTGTCAAAACCAGATTTAGCCCGACGGTCAGCAGAGTGGACTCCAATGATTTTTTGGGGAAACCGTTTCCGCGAAGCAAGTTATTAAGGCTTAAAAACAGAAATGTTATTGGATTGGCGCAGAGCAATATTCCAATATATTCCCGTGCATACGGAAGCGTGGCTTCACTTGCACCGAAAAAGTATAGTACAACATCCAGATTAAGATATGTAATCCATCCCGTCAGGATGCTGATTACGAAACCCAAAATCACCACGGTATGCAGAATATCGGCTGCCTGTTCATATTGCCTGCGTCCCAGACAGATGGAGGTCAGCGTGGTCCCGCCGATCCCGACAAGCGTATTGAAAGCAATCAGGCAATTCATCATGGGGAAAGTGACTGCAAGCCCGGAAATAGCCAGTGTACCGACACCATTTCCGATGAATATACTGTCAATAAGATTATACAGTGATACGGCTGCCAGATTGATTATGGCCGGTATGGAATACTGAAGCACCAACTTACCTATTGGAGCTGCTTGGAACTGGCGGTATTTCTCTTGTGATATGTCTTGCATTGTCCGGATTGACTCTTTCATTATTAATGATACAGGGTATGCCGTACTGTAAGATACGGCATACTCCAAGTATCAGATAAGATATTTGTACTATTGGTATTTCTTCCTGTTTTTATTCGCCGTTTGATGACCAATACTGGTTGCAGATATAATAGTTAAACTCCAGTGTGTAGCTTGATTCAGACGGCAGCCCGCTATTTAGTCCGGGGTGGAATTTGGGAAGCATACGCGCCACGCGCAGAGCCTCGGCATCAAGTGTCTTGCCTGAGCTTTTAACGATTCGGGCATCCTTTACAACTCCGTCTTTGGCGATGGTAAGCTGCACGACGGCATCCATGTTAAGAACACCGTCTTTGTATGCAGTTTCAGGGAAGGAGATGTTTTTATTGATAAAGGCTCTCAGTTTGTCCTTACCGCCGGGGAAGTTGGGGGCGGTTTCTGTCCTGATGAACGGCACGGCATCGGCCGCATCCGCTTTCTCCGTGACCACCACATCGGAATTTCTTTCTGTCACTCGAATGGTGGAGTCAGATTTTTCGCTAATTTTGTAGCGCAGATCCTCCACCGGCGTAGCGGCAGATACCTCGTTGATTACTGCTGACACCGCAGGGGTGGCCAGACCGATTAACGCGAGTGCCATCGCAGGCACCATGACAAAGGCACGCACACGGGCTTTGCCTGTCGGTTTGCTTGATAACATCATAGTTATACGTTTTTTAAGTGAACTGTGATTAAGGCAGTTGGAAAGAGTTGCGAACCTTGCTCCAACTGTCTTTTTTATTAGAAATATCTGATACTCCTCTCGTTTTACGCCCGATGCAAGCACACGGCTGTCGGCTTCATACTCATGGAGGGTATGAAGCTCATTGCGCAGAAGCCATATAGCGGGACAATACCAAGTGATAATAATCGCAGCCTGCATAAAAAGCAAGTCAATCCAATGGCGGCACTTGATATGCGCTTTTTCATGGCATACTATCATCTGCCCGAACTCGTACCAGTCACGTCTTGGCATCATGATATATCCGCACCATGCAAACGGGGCGACGCTGTTATGGCGATGAAGTATAATGCGACAGTCATCCTGTTTTACATGCTCACCTTTGAGAATGAACAGTGCCAGCCGTACCAGTGAAACGAGGAAATAGAGAATCATGACAATAACCCCTATAAGGTAAAGTGTGACTATATAATCCCATATCGGAGTGATTTGCTCTGATACCGTATTAGCTATATAGGTAACCTCTACCGGATTAAAAGCGATTTCAATATTATTCTCCATAATATCCGCTACCCAAAAGGGATTAAGTATGAAGATGGGAGCAACGAAAGCAAGCGTTATACAGGACAACAACAATATCCTGTTGAACCGGAAACAGCCGGTATTGGCAAGAACGCATTTGTACACCGCCCAGACTACAATCAGGAGGGTGCTTGCTAATAATGAATATGCCAAGAATATACCAGCCATTGTTATTCCTTTCCTCTGTTAGATATTTGTAATATTATTTCCTTAGCCTCTTCATCGCTATATTCCTCGCTTTTAATCAGGAAGTTCACAACATTCTGAATAGAATTGTCGAAATACCGCCTTATGACGCTCTTCAGATTTTGTCCGCAATAATCTCCACGCTCTATTATTGGAAAATATATGAAGCCTGTGCTTTCAACCTTGTGGTCGAGATAGCCTTTCTGTTCAAGAAATTTCACGAATGTGGCTACCGTAGTCCGGTTCGGCTTCGGCTCATCGTGAAGCGCAACTACATCTCGAACCGAGAGCGCTCCGCTTTCCCAAAAGAAGTTCATCACTTCTTCTTCTCTTTCTGTTAATGGCTTCATATCTTTCATTTGTATCTGGTCTAATCAAATTAGACGATTTGGTAACACAAAAGTAGTCTAAATTATTTAGACGACAAAATAATCGGGCAGAAAAAATTGATTATAGATACGGATAGTGGAGAAAACCGGGTGGTTCTCTCCACTGTAACCTACGTTTTCGGCTCTTTACTTGTCGCCATAAAGCCCTATGCGGTTGCCGACAGGATCGGCGATGATGGCGAAGTAACCCCAACCGTCAACCTGAATTTTGGTTTTGGGAGTTACGATCGTCGCGCCGTTATCCAACGCAGTTTTCACGCTGGCATCCAAATCTTTTGTCTGGAGATACACCAACACGCCTCCGTTAGAGGGTGCGAAACCGGGAAACGAGGGGGCCGAGGAGATTGAGCAAACACTCTTGCCGTCTTTCATAAGACAGGCCATTTTCTCGTCGCCGAACTGCGACACTTCCAGCTTTTCGCCGAAGAGTGCCTGATAGAACGCCACCGACTTGTCGAAGTCATTGGTGGGGATTTCAAAAAATGCAATCATACTTTTTATTATTTGATTAGTACGCTGCAAAGTTACAGCGACATGATAGCCTATGATAGTAAAAAGCGGACATTCTCTTATGGCAGATATGTACTAATGCTGATTATCTTCAGCATTATAACTATTCTGTAATTTGTCACTGAACGATTCTCTGATAGCTATTCTCAATCCATTCAAGAACGATTCATGGATATATATTGAAAAAGTCGGACAGTTGTCAGCACATAATCTGCACTGGATACAATTTATCTCATCAATCGGCAAAACCGTATCTTTTAATGCGAATATGTGCATGGGACAAATCTTGATACATTTTCCGCAATTAATACAGGTAGAAGTATTGAGAAATACCACCTTATTACCGGCTACTATATCTGAATCTTTACGGCGTATCGGTACGCCATCCGAATAACCTTCAACCGGATTCTTATGGGCATGAGCCAACGGATGTAATTTCCATCGAAGCCTTTCCACAAACAGCCGTGCCTTGAACATATCCCGCTCATCCGGTCTGGCTTTATTGTAGCCGCCCATAAGAACCCACGGCCCGGTGCGATCAAATCCACGGCAGGAAAACTCTCCGGCTATAATTCCACCTTTTGCCTCGACGATTTTTCTGAGTGGCTGATGATATGCTCCCAAGAAAGGTCTGCAACGGGTGGAGAATATGAATACATTTTTACCTTTAAGATTTTGACTTGAAACAAATCGTTGAAGTCGTATATCGTGAGCGGCAAAGTTTATAGCGGAGCCAAAGCCGATAAGGTCATAATCCGACAGGTCGATTGACGGATTGCTGTCGATACATACCAATTCGGCAGCAAGGGCATCCGCCATGCTTTGTGCAATTTTTAGCGTGTTGCCTCTGTATGAGGAACGATAAAATATTATTGACTTCATCTTGCGACTGATATTTTCGTTTCCGAGGTTCCGGGGCCGCCATTTACACCTTTATATCCCACAAACATCATAGAACTCGTGTCAAAGTAATAATCACAGCTCCAGAAAGCAGACATAAAACCGGTAAGAGAGACTTCTATTCTTATAGCGTTTTTCCCGTCGAACTTCTCAATTCCTTTCTTGGCCGCCGACATGGTATAGAGCTTCATATTGTCGGGGCGGAAACACTCGTATTCCACTGACTTACCGTTTTTCAAAGTCAGTCCTGCATTATAGGCGATATTCTGATACCACGGCTTGCCTTTGCTTTTCATCGTTTTTGAAATCTGTTTCCCATTGAATTTGCCGGATATGGAGTACATACCATTATTCAGCCTGATTGACAGATTGGTGTTTGAAGAAGTATTTACTATCTTCCAACTCTCGGTTTTATAACCGTTTCCTAAGATATACTCATGCTTCTCACCACCTTGAACCGTATGTAGGTATATCTTTCCATCCTTGTGTTCCTCCATCCATTTGATAGCGGTTTTCGTCTTGCCGCAGGTGGAAATATAGTTTCTTTCCTGCGCCATTGCAAAAGCTGTAAGAAACAGCGTAAGTGCTATTGTAATGATATGTTTCATAGACAGTTGTTGTCAAAGATAAAATCCACATACTTGGAAATCATAGCTTCCATTCTTTCCCATGCTTCCGGATTACTGAAATCTATGCCGTTGATTTTGTGGTATTGCCTTGTGAAAAGGACAATATAGTTGATTGCGGATATGATTATGGCAATAGACATATTGTTGTCGCCGCCTCTATCCAAATAACTGTTCAGTTCCTCCTGCAATTTATAACCGATACGCTCCCGTTCTTCGATGATACCTTTGAAAGAAGAATGACCTGAAAGTTCCCATACAAGAAGTTCCTGCATGAGAATATTATCTTTTAGATAGTTAAGCTGACAAATAAGCACATTCTTAACAATCTGCTTTATGTTCCCGTCTTTAGCTCGTTTGATGGTATCAATAAACTCCGAATAGGCAAACGAATAATAGTCATGACGTTTTGCCCATTCCACGAGCAGCCCATCCAGTCCACCGAAATAGCGATAAATCAAAACCTTATCGCAGCCGGCTTGATTGGCGATGCGATTAACTCCGATTTTGGTAAAACCGTCGTTCTCTATGATATGGCTCACGGCTTCAAGAAGCCTCTTTTCTGTTTCTTTCAATTCCATTTTATATAATGTCACTAACCGGTGACAAAATTATAAAAATAATCGGTGACAACCAAATGCAGGGCTGTATAACCGCTATTTTCCGAATGTAAAATAGTCGGAAACAGGATAGTATTGAGCGAGATACTCTTTCGGTGTGAAGCCAGAGAATAGCTTGAATTCTTTAATCATGTGGGATTGGTCGGTGTACCCACACTCGTATGACAGTTGGGCAAAACCTATTCCCGGATTATGCTGCAAGACTGATAAGGTACGTTGCAACCTGACTATACGCATAAAATCTTTGGGTGTCGTTCCTATGTTTTCCGAGAAAATCCGGGAGAATTGTTTCTCACTCAAACACGCAATATCCGAAAGTGTCTTGATATTTGTTTGAGAGGACTTGTTGATATGGTGTATCACTTCTGCCAATCGTGGCAGATGATAATTTGTCCCATACAATAGACACTTGTAGAAATAATCTTCTATAAGTGCAATGCTGGTATCGTGATTTTCGCTGTCTTCAACTCTACGCGCCAGATCGCGCAAGGCGGGATTTTCAATGTCTGCAACCGCCACATTCCTGTCATGCAGTAAAGAGACTGGCATACGAAAGAATATTTTTGCCGCATGAGGCTGGAATACTACCACTATCATTTCAATGTCACCGGTTGAAGTCACATCTGAATAACGGCTTTCCTGACCGCAAATAAAACTCTGCGGCTGTAATTCATCACGGTTCGTGACTTTCAGCCTTTCGCCACGATGGAACACAAGCGACATACAGCCAGTCGGCAAAGTGCGTTGCGACACTATGCCGGATGTCTTATCCTGCAATATCCAATAATACCGTATGAACGGTTTTAAGGCAGGCGTAGGCTGTATGATTCTGAATGTCTGCATCCCGCAAAATTACACCATCAAGATTTCCGACGATAGTAAAAAACGGACATTTGCGCATTACATTTCACTCTATCTGCCGACTGTTTGAGTCACTTTCGCATCATTGATGTGTTTATATTGTAATATGAGCAAACTCACGGTTTATCCAGAGGGTAGCCTCATTTCCGATAAAACGGATAAGCACGTAGTTCGGATCTGCCGGGCCATCGGGGAAGTAATTTATAAAATATTCCTGCCACATCCGTTTGCGGGTTTCTTCATCCGTAATGATTTCGACCGTGCCGCGCAATGCAACACTATCGCCATAAAACGAGTAAGAAAGTCCGGCTTTGGGATTGAGCCTGAAATCGGCAACCTTTTCGGAGTTTGCTGCTGTCACTATCCAAACTTCATTATATCCGATTGAATGAATTTTATCCAATGGCACCGGGCGAGGGAAACCGTCCGCATTGACCGATGCCAACGTAACCTCTTTGCACTGCGAAAGCAGGTGTGTGGCTTTTTCAATCAAACTTCTTTCATCTTTCTCTTTCCAGCGTTTGAGTGTTGGGAAGATTTGTTGCATTTGAGCCTTTGCCTGTTGGGGCGTAAGATTCCAACCCGTTTCCTTGTTAATCTGGTCAGTAAACTGAGTGCAGAACTCTATCATCTGGCTCATGTTGAAATCTTGGAGGAAAGCACCTTCTTTGTAGCAGTAGCCACAATAGTCCTCGCTTTTGCTTCCGTCTGAATTTGTGCCGATATTACCCTCAACGAGAGGCATACCGCAGCTTTGACAAAATTTTTGTTCCATATGTTCTATCATTATTTTCAAATAATCAATGTCATCTTTTTTTAAATTTCTCTTTTGTGTATTCGTAGGATTCAAGGATGTAAGGCTTTAATAATTCAAATGTCGCTTCAGATGGGGTTAAAGCGCAAATCCAGCCCATCCACGCATAAACCGGATGCGGTATAATAACATCCTTTGTGGTAAATTCATACGGCATATCAACAATGCCGCCTTTACATGGGCGTTTGGGCAATTCTCCGAATAACATGCGGAAAGTCTGTTTTCTGACTCCTATATTTATTCGCCACGCATCCTCACGGTCAAGGTGGGAAGCTCGGTCATTGTCGCCATCCTTTTCTTTTACCGTCAAGACATAAACACCACGTTTCAACACCCCACCCGGATTGTAGAAAATCCCACGCTCGCCCCAACTGTTTATTTCGACTGTCCCGTCAAGGTTGTCAAGGCAATACTTCAAAATATCGTCAGGTGTAATGGTCATATTTAATCAGAATCTTTAATTAACCTATACATCGTTTCTATGTCCTCCGATGCCATCTCGAATTTTGACTTTTCAATCAGAATGTTCTGACCGGTCATGATGTATGAAGGTATAATGCGTATTCCTTTATAGAAAATCTCAGTATTCCGTAGCTTGTAAGTAGAAATACTTGGAACGGCGTTTTTCTTTGTCGCCTTCTTGCTGATCATATTAAAGGCTTTCTTTGCCACATCCCCCATAAGCATGATAACTTTGACGTTGGGAAATAAAGCAAGTTCTTTTTCCAGATAGGACAGACTGTCCTCTATGCTCTCCTTTGAAACAGCATATTCGGTTTTAGGTGTTTTGACCGCATTGGTAATGTAAATTCCTCGATTCAAAATATCCTGTACCGAACCTACATCTATCCCTGCTTTTCTGAACAACGGAATTGTTGTTGACATATACGCGGAATCTGGCTTCCCATAGAAATCCTCCTCCGGACTTGACGGGACAACCTCATTTATCATGATTGCCCGTATTGTTTCCGGTGCGACATCCACGTTGTTAAACCGCATATCCGCTTCGCCTGCAGAGAACTGTTGTAATTCTTTCTGTATATTCATCATAATAGTTTGAGCAATTCTTCGTGGACTTGTCCGTTTGTTCCGGCTACCTGACTTCCTTGAGCCGGGTCAAGTGCGTTGCCGTTCCAATCGGTCACTATTCCTCCGGCCTCTTGTACCAGAAGCATACCGGCAGCATAATCCCAAGGGTTCAGATATACCTCGAAATACCCGCCTTGTCTGCCACACGCGGTATATGCCAGTTCCAAGGCTGCGGAACCAAGCCGTCGGACATCTTGTGAGTTTTCATAGACTTTGAGAAATCGGGCAAAATTTTCTTTCGCCAACTCTCTTTTAGCAGTGCCGATACCGATTATGGTTTCCGAGAGTTTATGGGCAGAGGAAACGTGTATGGGCTTGCCGTTCAAGAAACTGCCTCCGCCTTTGACGGCTGAGAAAATTTCATCGTGAAACGGGTCATAGATAATGCCCATGACAATCTCCTTCTGGCGACAAAGAGCCAGCGAGACCACGCTGTGCTGATAGTCGTGCATGAGGTTAGTAGTGCCGTCAACGGGATCGAGAATCCAATAGCTGTCTGTATCCATTCGCTGCAAGCCGGTTTCCTCTCCGAGAAACTGGATGTCCGGCGCAAGTGTATATAGTGCCTTTTTCAAAAAGTCCTGTACAGCCACGTCAACTTGCGTAACGTAATCGGCAACTCCTTTTTCTTTCACATGGGCTGCCATTTCCCTGTTTGTGATGATTCCCTTAGTCTCTTTGACCAAGCTGATTATATGTTGTATATCCATGATTATAATATATGGGGGGTAATTTAATACTGCTGCATAGCCAAACCGCAAGAGAACAAAATATTTCGGACATAATCCTGACAGACTTCCGACCCGAATATGTTTTCGTAAAAATTTCGGGCTTTGTTTATGTCTGACACGGATAAAACTGTACAACAAAATCTCATAGACTATTTTTCCAGCGTTTGAGGGTTGGATAAAATTGTCGCATCATCTCTTTCGCCTGTTCTACGGTCATATTTTCCCCGGACCATTTGTTTATCTCATCGGTGAATTGGGCGCAGTGCTCAATCATTTGCTCCATCGTCATGTCCTGCGTGAACTGACCATCCATGTAACAATAGTTGCAGTAATCATCATTACGGCTACCATCGGCATTTATTCCTTTGTAGTCATCAGTCAGCGGCATACCGCAGCTTTGACAAAATTTCTGTTCCATATTCATATTTCTTTTTTTGTTCAATCAAATCTTTGTTTTTCACGTTAGACAAAGACGCTTCTCAAAACAATGCTGTACTGTTTATAATTTCAATAATTGTTCTATGTTGCCGGATTGTATATAAGGTACACTTCTTTCGGTGGATTTTCTACAACTTGTCGATTTCTTTTTGGAGCAAATCAAGGAAGCGGGCAGCGTGTGCGCCATCCATCTGGGTGTGGTGAAATTGGAATGATACCGTGAGGGTTGTTTTGAACCAGCCTTTGCTGTATCGTCCCCAAATCATAAAGGGATTATTGAATATTCCGCTATACATTCCGACTGCACCGTCGATGTCGTACTGAGCCAATGCCGATGTGCCGATTACCATGCTGTCCGTGAGGTCGTGATTCTCGCAGATTTTGGCAACTTGTCGTGTAAGCCGAATATAATCGGCATGGAAGATTGATAAATCGTCGGAGAAAGGGACGTCGCAGGAACTTACCTCACCTTTACTGTTGGCAACAATGGTATTGACAGCAATAGTGTCATACTCAATAAGTTTGTCTCCGATAGGAAGCATGAAGAACTCTTTGACCTGACTTGCTGCTTTGCCGATGCACCAGCACATCAGCATATTGAATTTCATGCCTTTCTTCTTGCTGACTTTCATGAGCCGTGATACATCAAACGTCTTGAAGAATGTAACCATCGGCATGGGTGCTTTCATCCACATGTCAAATGCGTAAGCACGAGTTGTGTTTTTGGGATTTACTTCTCTCATGGCATTTATATAGAATGACTGTCTAATGAATCTATATCCTCGGCTTGAATAGCACTGATGGATTTATTGATTTTATCGGTATCCCAGTTCCACCATTGGAGTTTCTGCAAACGGGTGATGATATCGGGGGAGAAACGTTTGCGTATCTCTTTCGCCGGAATGCCGCCTACTATTGAATATGGCTCGACATCCTTTGTTACAACTGCCCGTGTACCGATTATTGCGCCGTCGCCGATAGTCACCCCAGCCATGATTACTGCGTCATAACCTATCCACACATCATTACCAATCACGATGTCTCCTTTATTGTCCCATGCAGAAGCGACATCAGATTTCGGTAAGCCCCATTCCTCAAAGAAAAGCGGGAACGTGTATGTAGAAAACGATTTCAGTGTATGGTTGGCGCAATTGAATATAAACTTTGCTCCGCAAGCTATTGAGCAGAACTTTCCGATAATCAGACGATCCTGATTTATAGGATAATGATACAACACGTTATTCTTCTCAAAGTCACGAGGGTCATTCACAAAATCATTGTAAATGGTAAAATCTCCGACTTCAATATTCTGGCGCGTTATGACTGATTTAAGATAGACAGTCTGATTATCTCCGGAACGAGGATATATCTTTGTTAGGTTCATATCTAAAACTCTTTAAGCCGTTCTATTCTTGATGATTGCCTTCGATTACCTGATTTATCAAATCCCGGACTTCATCATCCGACATTTTTCTGTCCCTTACAAGAGTGCTTATCACTCCCCGAATGGAATTATTAAAATATCGCTGTACCACATTCATCAGATTGTTGCCACAATACTCATCTCTTTCTATAAGGGGATAATAGATGAATCCGTTGTTTCCTGCCGGTTTATGACCTAAAAAGCCCTTCTCAACAAGAAATTTCACGAATGTAGATATGGCGGTTCTGCTTGGACGAGGTTCGGGATAAGTGGCGATAATCTCCTTGACGGTAGCTTCACCCTTCTCCCAAAACTTGTTCATCACTTCTTCTTCACGCTTGGTAAGTTGTTCCATCATTAAATGAAATTTAGTATATGCAAAGTTAGTCTAAATAAATTAGTCAAGCAAGCAAATACGGCTATTTTTATGATTTATAAGCAAACGTGATTATTACGACAATGAAATTTGTAGATTAATGAATGAAAAATGAAGCAAGAGGATGATATTAGATAATTCCCCCTCTTGCTTCATTATTATTTACATTTTTATCCCTTTCGGACGGTTTTCATCCTTGAATTGAAACCCCGGCCGCCCGATAATAATATGGTCGGCAATGAAATTGCCAGACGGACTTCGTTCATCCACCGAGTTGCGTATCTGCGGTGCATCTTCGGTGGGTTGTGGTGGCACGTTCCGTACACCTCCCACATCCGACTTGATTTCCTGTCCATCTTTTTCTTTTTCGGCGACTTCGGGCATGGGCGGCGCAAGTTCCAACTGTATCTTGCGGTCGAGTGCGGCAAGTTCGGATTTCAACTGTTTCAGTTCGTCCTCCTTTTTCCACACCTTGCCCGCTATCTCCTGCAACTGCGGAACCTCCTTTTCCAGCACCTCGTTCTTTCCCTTATACTGGTCGATTATGGACGGAATCCTCTCCAATGCGTTCAGGAAATTACGTGCGGCGGCTACCGGATCAGCCATCGCCAGATGCCCGTTGTTGTAGGTGTACTTGTAGTTTCCCTCCACCACGAAGCGGTTATCGGTAAACTCCAGCCCCTCTTTGAGTATCCTCTCGCTTACCACCTTTATCGGAAAGCCGTAAAGTTCCCCGACAGGCTTGTACAGCCCGCCCGTAGTGGCGTTCTTGGCTATCTCCTGCAAACGCTTTCCGATAACCTTTTCATCGGTAGAATCCACGCCGTCCACCTTGACCGCATTCAGGCGGTTGCCCTCCTTGTCCGTCTGCACAACGGAAAGAAAGCGGTTCCAATCTTCCGTCATGGCTTCGATGACAGCCGTGTTGTTACGCAGTTCCCCCGTCTTGGCTTCCAGCTTGAACTCCGAATCGCGCTTGCCCTTGTTGAACGACTTGCGTTCCCCTTCAAGCGATGCGATACGCTTCTCCAGTTTCGCCTTGTCCAAAAGGTCGGTATTGCCGGAGAGCAACGCCATGTACTCCGAGAAATTCATGCCCGATTTCTCGTCCATCGCCCCCTCGTCGATGGTACGCGCGCCCATCGCCCCGCTTTTAAGCTGCGAGATGAACGTCTGCTTGCAGTGCAGCAGGTTGAACTTGTAGCTGTCCAGCGACTTTTCCACCGCGTAGATGATGACATCCACATTGTTCCCGGCAAAATGCTTGGCAATCTCGTTGCCTGCCCTGACTCCCCGTCCGTCACGCTGTTGCAGGTCGGACGGTCGCCAAGGCGTATCCAAATGATGGATGGCGACACACCTTTTTTGCGCATTCACGCCCGTTCCGAGCATGGAGGTGGAACCGAACAGCACGCGCACCGTTCCGGCGTTCATGGC
>OKXB01002172.1_pt1 | contig 16570 bp, 18 predicted proteins | sample 1601731 | NCBI WGS metagenome assembly OKXB01 (sample SAMN04414077, study PRJEB24778) | human gut metagenome | material: faecal | host: Homo sapiens | reverse complement strand
TAACACGTTCGCCATGTCCTTGCCGGGCTTCCTGCCCAACGTGGGCGACATGCTCGGACAACGTACGGGCGGAGGCATGCAACCGGGATTGGATTTTGCGTTCGGCCTCACCGGCGAAAGCTATATCGACAAAGCCAACGAGCGGGGATGGCTGCTCAACAATGACAGTATCAGTACGCCGGCCACCACCAACGCCATGGAGGACCTCCAACTTAAAGCCACGTTGGAACCTATCCCGGACTTGAAGATTGACTTGAATGCCAGCCGGACGGTGAACAGTAACAAGAGCATACAATATATGTATGCGGGTATGCCCACCACGCAAAGCGGTAGCTTCACGATGACCACCATTTCCATCAAATCGGCCTTCGAAAGCAGGGGCGACGCCGGAAACGGATACAGCAGCAAGACATTCGCCCGTTTCCAACAATACCTCAACACGTTCCAAAGCCGTGTGGAAGCCCGCTATGCCAATGCCACCTATCCGGCTGCTACCGGACTACAGGGCAAGTTCGACCCGGCCAACGGTACGGTAGACAAGTATTCGTCCGACGTCATGATACCGGCTTTCCTGGCCGCTTACACCGGAGGAGGAGACATCAACTCCCCGTTGGACATTTTCCCGAGTCTGGCACGCATGCTGCCCAACTGGACCGTATCCTACAAAGGCCTGGCCTACCTGCCTTGGATACGGGACCACTTCAAGAGCGTCACCCTGAACCACTCCTACAAGAGCATCTACTCCGTGGGGGCTTACAATACGTACAGCAGTTGGATGGAGTACATGGGCGACCTGGGATTCATACAAAACACTACGGACAATGCTATCATCCCGAGCAGCATGTACGACATCAGTTCCGTATCCATCAACGAAGCCTTCTCGCCTCTGGCAGGACTGGACCTCACGTTGAACAACAACATGACTGTCAAGGTGGAATATCGCAAGACACGCGTACTCACCCTGAGCATGACCGCGGCCCAGTTGAATGAGGCTTGCAGCAACGACTTCGTCATCGGATGGGGCTACAAAATCAATGATTTCAAGTTCTCTTCCCTCTTCGGAGGCCGACGCAAGAAAGCCGGAAGGGGCAATAACAACAAGCAAACGAATGCGGCCAACAACCGGAACAATACCCGCAAGAGCAGTACTTCGGCGAAAAACAGCCGCGTCATCAGCCACGACCTGAACCTGCGTTTCGACTTCTCGTTCCGTAATCAGGACGCCATTACGCGCAACATCCAGACTTCGCTGTCTGAAGCTACAAGCGGCAACAAAGCCATCAAAGCCTCGTTCAGCGCGGACTACACGATGAGCCGTTACGTCACGTTGAGCCTCTATTACGACCGTCAGCGCAACCAACCGTTGCTCTCGTCCAACGCTTATCCCACCATCACACAAGATTTCGGGTTCAGCCTGCGGTTCTCACTGACAAGATAGAGCCTTACGCTACACGATTCGGCGGAGGAGGAAAACATCCTGCTCCGCCGAATCGTAAGTTGCCCGCTCAAAACCTTCGCTTCACATGTATATGATTTTCATCGTTCTTCCACCCCAAACGAAAATCTCCTGAGAACGGAAAATCGTTCGGCTGAGATTGATTTTTCGTTTGGCGCAGAACAAAATGACATTCTCCTCAGCCCGGAGACGAGCTTTACATCAATCTGTATTACAGCAAATTAAGAAGAAAAACAGTCGCCTATGGCGAAGAAAGTCGCACCCTCCTCCGACTGTCAAACTTCTTCCTATACCGGTGCGGAAGGTGCTCCTCCTGTTTCCGAGGTGCCGACCGGTTTCAATCCCATCTTTGCCGCCCGACGAAGCATGAACTCGTATGCCGCATCGTGCTCGTTCGGTACCACGCCGTCGAGAATCGCATCTTTGATGGCACTCTTCAGACTGCCGACCTCGCGACAAGGAGACAGACCGAACACCGTCATAATCTCCTCTCCCGAAACCGGAGGTTGGAAGTTGCGCACGCGGTCGCGCTCCTCCAAGTCCACCAACTTGCGGCGCACTAACTTGAAATTGTCCAAGAAGCGTTGTTTACGCACGGCGTTCTTCGAGGTAATATCAGCCTCGCAAAGCATCATCAAGTCCTCGATGTCGTCACCGGCTTCGAACAACAGGCGACGCACGGCGGAATCCGTCACCTCCTCGTCGGCAATGACAATGGGGCGCATGTGCAGCTCCACCATCTTTTGCACGTATTTCATCTTCTCGTTCATCGGCAACTTCATCTTCCGGAAAATGTCCGGCACCATCTTGGCTCCGATAAAGTTATGGTTGTGGAAAGTCCATCCCGCCACAGGGTCAAAGCGCTTCGTACGCGGTTTGCCGATGTCATGCAAAAGGGCCGCCCAACGCAACCACAAATTATCCGTATGCCGGCAAATATTATCGAGCACTTCAAGCGTGTGGTAGAAATTGTCTTTATGCGCACGTCCGTTTACCTTTTCCACCCCCTCCATAGCTGACAACTCGGGAAAAATGAGAGGCAGCAAGCCGCACCGGGCCAACTCCACGAAGCCTTTCGAAGGCGTGGGCGTCATCATTATCTTATTCAATTCGTCGGCAATACGCTCGCGGGAGATGATCTTTATCCGCTCCCGGTTCCGTTCCAACGCCTCAAACGTCTCTTCGTCTATATAAAAATTCAGTTGGGTGGCAAAACGTACGCAACGCATCATGCGCAGCGGGTCGTCGCTGAAAGTAATGTCGGGGTCGAGCGGCGTACGGATGAGACGGTCTTCCATGTCCCACACGCCGTCGAACGGGTCGACCAATTCTCCGAAACGTTCACGGTTCAAACATACGGCCAGTGCATTAATCGTGAAATCACGGCGGTTCTGGTCGTCTTCCAACGTCCCGTCTTCCACCACCGGCTTACGTGAGTCATGGCTGTAACTCTCCTTCCGGGCTCCTACGAACTCCACCTCCATTCCCTTGAACTTGACTTGTGCCGTACCGAAATTGCTGAACACACTCAGGTGTGCGCCTCTCCCCAGCCTGCCGGCCAAAGCCTTGGCCAATGCTATGCCGCTACCCACCGTCACGATATCGATGTCCTGCGAAGGGCGCTCCAGAAAAAGATCACGCACATAACCGCCTACGACATAGCATTCCACACCCTGCTCATCAGCCACTTCCGATATTTGATGGAAAATCTTTTTGTCCAACAAATGTATCAAATCTTCCCTCGTCAAATTCCTCATTCTTCAAAAATACCATAAAATAATTGCAAAAATACGATTTTTTGCGCATCGGCTTGAATTATTCCCTCAAAAAATGGTACTTTTGCAGAGTGAATTCTGTGACAAAAAGCCTATGAGAAAAACATTATACACCTTATTGCTTCCTATTATCGTCTGTTCCTGTACGGGGCAAGAGGATAAGGAAGAAGAATACGCAGGCCGTATGCTCAATGCTGCGCGTACCTTAATGACAGAAGGAAACTACGTAGCTGCCAAAGACAGTATTCTGGCTATGCGTGAAACTTTCCCTACGGCCTTTAAAGCGCGCGCCACCGGCATTATCGTAATGGACAGTATCGAACTCCTTGCGGCACAAGATACGCTGGCCATAATGGACAGTACCCTAAGGGCAGAACAGGAAATACTGAAAAAACTGGAAGCTGAAAAGCGACGGGGACATAATGCCGAATATTACCGGCAACGCACGGATGTGTTCCATCTCAAACAACGTTTCGACGAACTGGGGGCCAAAGTCAAATTTTATCTGCGCAAAATAGAAGTGGACATCCTCGAAAGGGATAAAGGATTTGACGGGGATACGGACGAATAATCCGCCCCACTCTTGCAAAGAAAGAAAATGAACGTCCCCTCCGTCGCTATCACAGCAAGGAGGGGACGCTTTCTATAATTACATTGTGTTTGTGTGTTACCAAAACTTATTGGCTGCCGCATTATATTCCAAACCGGCTTCGGCCATCTTGTTTTCCAATTCTTGGCGGTCCACGTCCATATCATCACATAAAGCATCGAGCGTCGGATAAAAATCCCGCAACTTCATATTGATGAAACTCATCAGCATCATCGGATCTTTCGGCATTTCTCCTTCCATCTTTAACCTCCTCGTCTTATCATTATAAATGTCCGTTCCTGACCGTCACCACCAAGGTACCTATGCAAAGCACAGCCGCCACCAGACAGGCAAACAATACGTGCCATATGTATGTATCCATCTGAAAAAATAATCTTTTTACCTTAAACAAACCGTAACCTACGCGTATCTTTACCTTAAAACCATTACCTATTAATATCTTTTTCGTGATACAAAGGTACAAACAGGACGTTTATCCTGCAAGATGAATAATCATTTTGAAATGAGTTCCGGTAAATTCTTGACCTAAATCAAGAATTTACCGGAACGTTGTATCAGATGTGACAAAGATGTTACAATAAGAACCTCACAATATCATTATAACAAGCCAGCACCATAAGCCCCATGATCAAGGCCATACCTACCACTTGGGCGCGTTCGAGGAACTTGTCGCTGGGCGGACGACGAAGAATCATCTCGGCAACGAGGAACAGCACGTGACCGCCATCCAACGCCGGAATGGGCAGGATGTTCATGAAAGCCAGCATCAGGCTCAGGAAGGCTGTAGTCTCCCAAAACGTCAGCCAATCCCACGTAGCAGGGAAAATGCTCCCGATAGTGATGAAACTGCCCACACTTTTCGCTCCGTCGGCCGTAAATAAGTACTTCAAGTCGCTTACATATCCGGAGAGTACATCTATCCCATGGGAGATACCGGCCGGAATACTGGCCCAGAAACCATAGTCCACCTTTATAGGTTTATAATACGCCGAAAGGGTTTGTTTCAACAATCCTAATTTGTAATCTGCCCCAAGTTCCAATGTCACGGTATCCGTACGAGCGCCATCTTTCGACTGGTAAACCACAGACAGGCGGCTCAGACGCACGCTATCCTCATGGGACGGGCTGCCGGCCATCAAAGGTTCCATGCGTACTCTCATGATTTCGTCAAAGTCGCTCCACGTAGCCACCGGCTTTCCATCCATCGCCACGATGCGGTCTCCGCTACGGATTCCGGCTTCATACACCGGAGAGGAAGGAAGAACAGAATCTATGACCGAGGGAATGAAAGGAACCATGAACGGCGGATTGGATTTAAGCATCTCCAACATGTTCATATCTTCCGGCATCGTCAGACTCACTTCCCGGCCCTCGCGCAGCACAGTTACCTCACGGGCCTCCGATACGGCACGGTAAACGGAACCGTCCCATTTCCGGATTTCCTCACCGTCCACCGCCAATAAGACGTCTCCGTCGCGGAAACCTAATTTTTCCGCTTGTTCGTTGAACTGGTATCCCATCGTCATGTCCTTGGCCGGTATATACTGTTCGCCCCAATGAAAAAGAATCATGGTGTAGATAAACAAAGCCAAAAGGAAATTGACCACTACACCTCCAATCATGATAAGCAGACGCTGCCACGCCGGTTTGGCACGGAACTCCCACGGCTGCACCGGTTTTTTCATCTGCTCGGTGTCCATGCTCTCGTCTATCATACCCGCAATCTTCACATAGCCTCCGAAAGGAAGCCAACCGATACCGTACTCGGTCTCATTGTCCTTGCACTTGGGAAACAAACGGGTAAACCACTTGTCTTTCGTACTAAATAAGTGGAAATAAGGATCGAAGAAAAGAAAAAATTTCTCCACTTTCACGCGGAAGAGTTTGGAGAAAAAGAAATGTCCTCCCTCGTGGAGCACTACGAGAATCGAAAGCGAGAGCACCAACTGGAGGGCTTTAATCAATGTTGCATCCATGTAATATTGTGTTTGTTTTGTTTTTGTTTAACATGCCCCGACGTACTCCTCTGCAATCCGGCGCGCCTCGGCATCCGTCTGCAAATAATCCTCGTACGTGGGTTTCTTTACGAAAGAAGTCTTCCGCATCGTATTTGCTATCACATCGCTCATCTGCAAGAAGCCGATACGGTCCTCCAAAAAGGCACGATTGACGATTTCGTTAGCCGCATTGACAATGCAAGGCATGTTTCCGCCCTCATGCAAGGCTTCATACGCCAAAGCGAGGTTACGGAAACGACGGGTGTCCGGCTCCTCGAAAGTGAGCGTGCCTACCCGGAACAAGTCCAGACGTTCGAACGAACTCTGTAAACGCAAGGGATAGGAGAAAGCATATTGTATGGGCACACGCATGTCCGGCATTCCCAACTGCGCCTTGACCGCCCCGTCGGCAAACTGCACGGCACTGTGCACGATAGACTGTGGGTGTACCACCACCTGTATCTGTCCCGGCTCGACGCCGAACAGCCATTTGGCCTCTATCACTTCAAAACCCTTGTTCATCATCGACGCGGAGTCGATGGTGATTTTCGCCCCCATCGACCAGTTCGGATGTTTCAACGCCTGGGCTTTGGTCACCGAAGCCAACTGTTCATGGGAAAACGTGCGGAAAGGACCGCCCGAAGCCGTCAGGATAATCTTCTCTACAGGACTTACCTCGCCTGCCAAACATTGGAAGATAGCAGAATGTTCCGAATCCACCGGAATGATGTCCGCATGATAATCATTTGCCAGACGGTTAATCAGTTCCCCGGCTACGACCAACGTTTCCTTATTGGCCAATGCAATGGCTTTTCCCGCCTTAATCGCACTGATGGTCGGCCTTAAACCAGCAAATCCGACCATGGCCGTCAGCACCACGTCCACCGGCCTTTCCTGCACAATCTGACAAAGCGCTTCCGCTCCGGCATACACCTTGACGGGCAAGTCGGCCAACGCATCGCGCAACACCTCATACTTGTCCTCATTGGCAATGACTACCGCTTCGGGCATGAAACGGCGTGCCTGTTCTATCAGCAGTTCCACCCGGTTGTTTGCCGTCAGTACATACGCCTCATACAAATCGGCATGTTCCTCGATGACTTGCAAGGCCTGCGTCCCGATAGATCCCGTAGAACCTAATATCGCAATCTTTTTCTTCTCGTTCGTATTCATCCAAGGTATTATTCTCATTCACCCAAAGCCAAAAGGCCATCGGGCAAAGTCATGTAAATCTTACGGTTTTTATGGTCGATATCATCCACCAAGTCTTCACCGGCCGGAAGCAAAATCTTCCCGCCAGAAGGAGTAGCGACTTCAAAAAGAACATTCAACGTAGATTCGTCTACCGCTTCCACCTGTCCCAATTCACCATGAACCGTGTCCACGACCGTGAAACCGGTGAAGTAACTCCACGTATATTCTCCCTCATGTGCCTCTTCCGTCAGGGCCTTCGGAAAGTAAACCTCCACGCCAACCATGCGGCGTGCCTGCTCTTCCGTATCCACCCCTTCGAATTTCATCAAGACCGTCGTATCGCTCCGAAAGCGGTATTCTTCCATAAAGAAAGGCACCAGTATCCCGTCCATACGGCATACCACATACTCCGCTTCCACACGGTCGAACACATCGTCCGTAAAGGCCATGTTCAATTCCCCCGACACCCCGTGTGTCTTGGTCAACATACCTATTTTATATACTTCGTCTTCGCGTATCATTCTTCTACACGTTTGATGCAAGCTCCCAATGCCGTCAGACGCGATTCGATATTCTCATATCCCCGGTCTATCTGTTCGATATTGCTGATACGGCTCGTCCCGTCTGCACTCATGGCGGCTATCAATAGAGCAATTCCGGCACGTATGTCAGGCGACGTCATGCGTCCGCCACGCAAACGGATTTGATGGTCGTGCCCGACCACCACGGCCCGATGCGGGTCACAAAGGATAATCTGCGCCCCCATATCAATCAACTTGTCCACAAAGAACAAGCGGCTCTCGAACATCTTCTGGTGAATCAACACCGTACCTTTGGCTTGTGTGGCCACCACGAGCAACACACTCAACAAATCCGGGGTCAATCCCGGCCACGGCGCATCGCTCAAGGTCATGAACGAACCGTCCAGGAAAGAATCAATCTCATAATGGTCATGCCGCGGGATGAACAAATCATCTCCATGACGAAGCACTTGCACGCCCAAGCGGCTGAAAGTATAAGGAATGATGCCTAAATTATCATACGACACATTCTTGATGCTGATACCATCGCCCACCATGGCCGCCATGCCAATGAAACTGCCCACTTCAATCATGTCCGGCAAAACCGTATGTGCGGCACCGTGAAGCGAATCTACTCCTACGATGGTGAGCAGGTTGGAAGCTATTCCGCTGATGTTCGCCCCCATACGGTTGAGCAAATGACAAAGTTGTTGGATATAAGGTTCGCACGCAGCATTATATATCGTTGTCGTACCCATAGCCAACACTGAAGCCATAATGATATTGGCCGTACCCGTGACCGAGGCTTCGTCGAGCAACATATACGTACCACACAACCGCCCGGCATGAATGTCGTATACGCCCCGTCGGATGTCATAATCAAACTTGGCCCCCAATTTCTGGATTCCGAGAAAATGCGTATCCAACCGACGGCGTCCGATTTTGTCTCCTCCCGGCTTAGCCACCATGGCACGGCCGAAACGGGCTATCATCGGGCCGATAAGCATCACGCTTCCCCGCAGTTTGGTACAACGCGCCAGAAACTCATCGCTCTGCACATATTCCATGTTCACCTCGTCGGCCTGAAACGTAAAGTCGCCCGGAGCATTCCGCGTAACTTTCACACCGACATCTTCCAACAAACGGATTTGGTTGTTCACATCCGAGATGTCGGGTATGTTTTTGATACGTACCGGTTCTGAAGTAAGCAACGTCGCACAAATCACCTGCAAGGCTTCGTTCTTCGCGCCTTGGGGTACTATCTCTCCGGTCAAACGACGACCACCCTCTATAATAAATGAAGCCATACGAACAGAACCGCCGCTTAATTTTTCCGTTTGTTCTTCCGCCCGACATTACGATAAGCCACTGGGGCACGCCCCGGCTGAACCTTATCATATTGGTCGGAGAACAAATGAAAACGTTCTCTATCCAAATGCACGGTACCATGCGTATAGTGGTCCAAATCCAAAGCCACCTTGTCATCGTCCATGGCATCCTTGTTCCAATTACCCAAGCTCCGTTTCATCTGCCCGGCTACCAACAGCGTCAGTTCTTCCCGTTCCGCCCCCTCCGGCATCTCGGCCAATTTACGTATCAACGCTTCCAACAAAGCCCCGTAATGACGATAACGGATCTTTTTCATCGGATAAGCCATAGGAGACGGCTTGCTGTCCCCTCCTACTTTTCTGGGCGTCACTTCGTACGGATAATCAATATCCAACTTATAATCGGCCATGATAGCCAAATGATCCCACAATTTATGCTTGAAATCCGGTACGTCACGCAAATGCGGAAACATGTTTCCCATTATCGAGACTATCGTGCGGGCACAACGTTGACGCTCCTCACGGTTTTCCAGCGTGAGCGCATAATCCACCATTTCCTGGATGCCGCGTCCGTACTCCGGCATCGGTAATTTCTTACGTTGGGTATTATATATCATTTACAAAAGTTTTTTCGGTTTTGAAGCTACAAATTCTTTCAAATAGAAAGGCTCGAAATAAGCCACGTCTTCAAATCGGCCCAGCGCAAAAGCCTTCTCCGCCAAAGGCCCCATGTTCCGTGCCAAAGGCATGACATCCGGAAGGAAATGCGCATTCGGGTGCGTAATTCCAGTCTTGCATTTCTCTGCTCCGTCGCCCAAAAAGTACACCGGCCGTTCGTTCAGGAAGTCTTGGTAAGTGCTCTCGTCCACAATGTCGGCTCCGATGGCCCGTACCGGTCTCAAAGCCCTGTCGTACAAAGCGGCATATACTTCCATCCTGCGCGCATCTATCATAGGACACAACAAAGCGTCTTCAGGCAAGTCTTCCTGATAGAGCAGCACCGGCACGCACAACAGTTCCAACGTCGGGACAGCTATCAGCTTCAAACCGCGGGCATAGCAGATGCCTTTGGCCATCGACACACCGATACGCAATCCCGTATACGACCCCGGCCCCTGACTCACTGCCACCGCATCGAAAGGAATTCCGTGATTGTCGATATAAGAGATAGCTTCGTCCACAAAAACACCTAACTGCACCGCATGCGAAGGCCCGCTTTTGTCTACTTTTTCAAACAATACCGCCCCGTCTTCTGTAACGGCTACCGAGCAAACCTTCGTACTCGTTTCAATATGCAGTATACAAGACATAAACTATTTTTTCCTTAGAATAACTCCGCAAAGTTACCATTTTATCCTATTATTTTCCTACTTTTGCATAAAATAATTATTAAATCATGATTCAATCAATGACGGGCTACGGCAAATCGACTGCCGTAGTGAAAGGCAAAAAGATACACGTGGAAATCAAATCCCTCAATAGCAAGGCTTTAGACCTTTCTGCACGTATCGTACCGCTCTATCGGGAAAAGGAAATGGAAATCCGCGCCATGATCAGCCGGACGCTGGAGCGCGGAAAAGTGGACTTCACCATCTGGGTGGAAAAAGACGACACGCAAACGGCTACACCTATCAACGGCGTTATCTTGGACAACTATTACCAGCAGATTAAACAAATCAGTGAAGAACGCCATATTCCTCTTCCGGCCGACTGGTTCGCCACGTTATTGCGCCTGCCGGACGTCATGACCCGTACGGAAGTGGAAGAATTGGACGAGGAGGAATGGACAGCCGTACGGACTGCCATCGAGGAAGCCATCGGCAAGCTCGTGGACTTCCGCAAACAGGAAGGTGCCGCACTGCAAAAGAAATTCACCGAGAAAATACAAAACATAGGCGATTTGCTGAAAAGCATCGAGCCGTATGAGCAAAGCCGCACCGAACGCATCCGCCAACGTCTGGTGGAAGCCTTGGAAACGATTCCCAATGTGGAATACGACAAGAACCGCCTGGAGCAGGAAATGATTTATTATATCGAGAAACTGGATATCAACGAAGAGAAACAGCGTCTGGCCAACCACCTGAAATATTTCATGGAGACCATGGAAAACGGTCATGGACAAGGCAAGAAGTTAGGCTTCATCGCCCAGGAAATGGGACGTGAAATCAACACGACGGGAAGCAAGAGCAATCTGGCCGAAATGCAGAACATCGTGGTGAAGATGAAAGACGAACTGGAACAAATCAAAGAACAAGTGCTCAACGTAATGTAACCACACCGACGACAATGACAGGCAAATTGATTATCTTTTCCGCTCCCAGCGGCAGCGGGAAAAGCACGCTCATCAATTATCTGATGGGACAGGACTTGAATTTGGCTTTCAGCATCAGTGCAACCAGCCGTCCGCCACGGGGGACGGAGCGTGACGGGGTGGAATATTTCTTCCTCACGCCCGAAGAGTTCCGCCAACGCATCGCCAACGGTGAATTCCTGGAATATGAGGAAGTCTACAAAGACCGCTTCTACGGCACCTTGAAAGCGCAGGTGGAAAAGCAACTGGAAGCCGGACAGAACGTAGTGTTCGACGTGGACGTACATGGCGGATGCCGCATCAAAGAATTTTACGGCGACCGCGCTTTAAGTATGTTCATCCAACCGCCCTCGGTGGAAGAGCTTCGCCGCAGACTGGAAAGCCGGGGCACGGATACGCCGGAAGTCATAGACGACCGCATCGCACGGGCGGAATACGAACTGACATTCGCCCCCAAATTCGATACGATAGTCGTAAACGACGACCTCGAAAAGGCCAAAGCCGAAGCACTGGCCCGCCTGAAAGCTTTCTTGCACCCATAAAACCCACAGCCCATGGACGACAAAACCATCCAAAGGAACTTACAGACCAGCATCATACTGTTCGTCTTATGTCTGATAGTCACCATCGCCGCAGCCCTCTTGCAATGGACCGAAATCACCATCGCCATGGGAGTGTTAGCCGTGGTGCAAGCCTATATCATCTACGTATGGTGGCACCGGAAACGCCATCGGAAACCCCATTTCCAACATAAACCCCACGAAAGGGCATGACGGAAACGGGCATCTACGGGGGGTCTTTCAATCCTATCCACCGGGGACACGTGGAGTTGGCCGAACGCCTTTGCCGGGATGAAGGGTTGGACGAATTGTGGTTTATGGTATCTCCCCAGAATCCATTCAAAAAGTCGTCTCCCGATTTGTTGAATGAAAAGATCCGTCTGGAGCTGGCTCGCATGGCCGTACGGGAACATCCCTGCCTCAAAGTGAGTGATTTTGAGTTCCGCCTGCCCCGCCCGTCCTACACGGCAGACACTTTGGCTGCCTTGCGGCAAGCTTATCCCGACCGGCTTTTCACATTAGTCATCGGTGCAGACAACTGGCTTGCTTTCAAGGACTGGAAGAAACCGGACGAGATTCTAAGCCACCATCGCATCTTGGTCTACCCCCGTCCCGGTTACGCGGTAGAGACCGCGTCCCTGCCCCCCGGTGTCAAGCTTACGGACACCCCGCTCATCGACATCAGTTCCACTGAACTCCGCCGTCTCATCTCCCAAGGCGACGACGCCTCTTACGGATTAGACGAAGCGGTCTGGCAGGAAATCCGCAAAAAAGGATACTATCGGAAAGCATAAGGCATCTGAGTGAATAAAAACAGGCATGCCCACTGTCTCTTCCACGATTCAGCAGGCATGTCACATCTTTACGGCATCCTTCTCTCACAAAAGCCGATATGCCGACTCATTCATTATACCAATTTTACCTTCAATACCGGTGCTATGTCATTCGTCTTCTCCTCCGGCAACATCACTTTCAGGCCGTCTTCGCCACAAGTGAACTTCACCTTTCCGTAACCTAACAACTCTACACTTTTCACCTTTCCTTTATAATAAGGAGAACCTTTACGGAAGCTTTTCATCATGATTACTTTGCTTTCAGGCCATCCTAAGGCCGTAGCATACACGACCTTCTTGCCTTTCTGTACAAAACGTACATCCTTTGCCGTATAATTCTGCCCTTCATTGAACCCCTGCGCTTTCATCGGGTTGGCAGCCTCAGCCAGAGGTCCCTCGCCGAACGTCGTCCACGGGCGAGTACCATAAATACTTTCTCCGTTGACATCCATCCATGCTTTGATATCTTTAAGAATCGCCACTTCTTTCTCGTCTATGGCACCGCTTCCCCTCAAAGGTACACTCAACAAAAGGTTACCGTTCTTGCTCACGATATCCACCAACATCTTTACCACTTGGCTTGCAGGCTTGTAACCATTACGGTCGTATACGCTCCGTTCATAATGCCAATTGCCCAAGCAAGTACACGTCTGCCAAGCTTTCTCCTGCGGACGATCGGGTATGCCACGCTCCACATCCCATACCATGGCCTCCTTATGCTTGTCTTCAAGAATCTTGCCCGTCACCACGGCGCGCATCTTTCCCTTGTTCTCTTTCAGGCTCGTGTTATACATGTGAGCTAAGATTCTCACGCCCTCGTCACTGATAGGATAGAACGGCAACACAGTATCGTCGAAATACAACACGTCGGGATGATAACGGTTGACCACGTCCAACGTCCGGTTATACACCTTCGTCTTGAAATCCTCCGAAGGCTGGGAGGCTCCGTTACCCCAAGCCCACTGCGAATGGATAGCCCCGACATTCTTGCTGTCCTTGCTCCGTTCGTGTCTCTGCTCATATAAGTCCTGGGGATCGTAACCTTCCCACCATTTTCCTTTCCCATCGGCTTTCGTCAACTTGCCATCGAAATCTTGTGAACCTTCCATCCAAGTCCAAGCGTGGGAGGCATGAATACTCACACCAAGCGGCAAGCCGTATTTCTTACACGCCTTGGCCCACTCGCCCACGACATCCCGTTTCGGCCCCATGTTCACAGAGTTCCACGGTTGGTACTTGCTGTCCCAAAGGTCCATATTATCATGATGGTTACCCAATGCCATGAAATAACGGGCACCCACGCTCTTGTAAAAACGTACCAGAGAATCAGGTTGCCACTCTTCGGCCTTCCATTCATTAATCACGTCCTTAAACCCGAAATCCTTCGGATTACCATATTTTTTCACGTGCACGTCATACTGCCAATGACCCGGATAGTACATGTGACGCGCATACCAATCGCCCGACTCCGGTTCGCACTGCGGCCCCCAATGCGCCCAAATGCCGAATTTGGCATCGCGAAACCAATCCGGACACTCATACGCTGCCAAAGATTCCCACGTCGGTTGGTATTTGCCCGTCTGCATCGGTTCGGGCTGTACGTTTTGCTGTGCTGCCGAAGGGACGCATGCAAGCATCGCCGCCCCACAACACAAAGACATCATCCATTTGTTTCTCATTATCTCATTTATTTGGTTTTGGATGCAAAATTAAATATTTATCCTTAAAACAGAATTGCACTATCCAAATTCAATATAGGATTTTATAGGCTTTTTTCACGTCATACCGGACTGCCGTGCTTCAATATCTCATCGGAAGCTTCCGACTGCAGGTCCTTTCCCACCTCGCGGTCGAACAATATTTTAAACGTATAAGCATAGCTGCAAGGTTTATGTTCCGGAAAGCGGATTTCAAGTCCCTCTCCGTCAACTGCCAATCCAGTTTCTCCGCGGACCCCAAGAGCACGATGTCTTGGATCCGGGCACCGGCCACCGCTTCCTTGTCTAAGGACTTGATGAAGACGGAAGATAGATGAAAAAAGAGGCCATACCCTGCGGCATAACCTCCTCTCCATAAAAACTAAACCATAAAACATCTTTATGTCCAGCCACGGCGATAAGCACTGTGACCGTAAAATACCACAACCACAAAGCAAATGAATGGCAAAACGAAAGACAAGTTTACCGCCGGCATCCCCCAAAGCGTGTGCAGGTCGATGATAGCCGCCTGAACCGGTGGCAGTATTGAACCGCCAAGGATGGCCATAATCAGCCCGGCGGCCCCGAACTTGGCATCTTCGCCCAAACCCTGCAAGGCGATACCGTATATGGTGGGGAACATGAGCGACATGCAAGCCGACACGCCCACGATGCAATACATACCCCAAATGTTTTGCAGGAACATGACGCCCACGGTAAACAATGCAGCAAAAACAGCCAACGTCCGCAACAGCAACCCGGAATTGAAGAAACGTAACAAGAACGTACAAATGAAACGGCTCACGCAAAATACGGCCATCGCAGCAATATTGAACTGTTGTGAACGCACCTCGGCAGCCTGCTCAGCCATGCCCATCGACATGAAAAGGCGGGTACCGTACTGGATGATGAACGTCCAGCACATGATTTGCGCTCCTACGTAGAAAAACTGCGCAACCACGCCCTCACGATAACGAGGTACGGCCACGAGGCGCTTCAACGTAGGCAGGAAATCAATCTTACCCGACGTATCGCGATGACGCGGCATCTTCATCAAACGAATGAGAACCAACATGGAAAGCGTCACCAGCCCCACCACCAAATAGGGAGCGATGAGCGTCTCCAAATCCGCGTCGCGTACCGCTTCGAACTCGTTGCCGGAAAGCAACGCCCGTCCGGCGGTATCCAAAGGATGCAACCGACGCTGGATGAATTCCATCGCCACATACATGCCCAGCAAAGCACCTATGGGATTGAATGCCTGTGCCAGGTTAAGCCGCCGCGTGGCTGTCTCTTCGGCCCCCATCGAAAGGATGTAGGGGTTGCAACTCGTCTCCAAGAAAGACAGCCCGCAAGTGAGTATGAAATAGGCTATGAGAAAAGGGTAATAGTCTCCCGTCATTTTGGCCGGGAAAAAGAGAAAGGCTCCCAACGCATACAAGCCCAACCCCAACATGACCCCGGCCTTGTAGGAATAGCGACGAACGAACATGGCCGCAGGAAAAGCCATGGCAAAATATCCCCCGTAGAAAGCGACTTGTACGAGCGTACCCTCCGTCACACTCATGCGGAATATCTTGGAAAAGGATTTCACCAAAGGGGTAGTCACATCGTTGGCAAAGCCCCACAAGGCAAAACAACTGGTAATAAGCGCAAAAGGGATGATGGCCGCCCAAGTGCCGTCGCCCACTACCGGAATTTTCCGACTATCTTTCATATTTTCGTTTTTTTGATATTAGACTGGTGTTTAAATTCATTCATAAAGGTGAAACATTCTCTCCATCGGTTGCCACTTCTCTGCCGAGGAAGCTCCGGGTTCTGCCTGTTGGAACACGGACATATAGTCTTCCCATTCCTGTTGGCGCGGCAGTGTGGCCAGTTTTGCCATGGCTTCATCCCAATCGAAGTCCAACGGAGTCTCTACTATCATGAAGAGCTTGGTGCCCAATATGTAGATTTCCATCTCCAGAATACCCACCTCACGGATACCCTGCCGGATTTCCGGCCAAGCTTCCTCACGGCTATGGCGCCGACGGTATTCGGCAATCAGTTCGGGATTGTCTCGCAATTCCAATGTCTGGCAATAACGCTTAACAGGTGCGTTATATTGCTTTACTTGATAACCTTTCATATTTTTTTAGATTATAATTTGAATTTCGTTCTTATTCTTGATTCTTCCGCACGTTTCGGCTTGCACCAACAGGTTGCCGATGGCCGTAGCCTCTACCGGGCCGGCCAGTACAGGAATGCCCGTAGCCTCTTCCGTCAGACGGTTGAGCAAGCGGTTG
>OKXB01002170.1_pt1 | contig 16577 bp, 20 predicted proteins | sample 1601731 | NCBI WGS metagenome assembly OKXB01 (sample SAMN04414077, study PRJEB24778) | human gut metagenome | material: faecal | host: Homo sapiens | reverse complement strand
TATCCAAATTTAAATGGTGGCCGATTGAATACAGTTAGTGACATATTTGACATTATCGGTAGAATTGCATTCCCAATCTTTGCATTTTTACTTGTAGAAGGTTTTTTTAAAACAAGAAGCAGAGCTAAATACCTTGCAACTTTATTAGTATTCGGGGTAATTTCAGAAGTTCCTTTTGATCTGTTTACAACAAAACAATTTTTTGAACCAAACTGGAATAACATTATGTTTACGTTAGCACTTGTACTTGTTACAATTTGGATGATCGACGTGTTAAAAAAGAAAATGGAGAAGTTTCCTAAGATATTATGGTTTCTCCTGTCATTTGTGATCCTGGCGGTCATGTGCCTGATTGCTGCCATTCTCAGCCTTGACTATGATTATCATGCAATTTTAATTGGATATTTTTATTATATTTTCCATGGAAGGGAACTTATTGCAATTCCATTTAATTTCTTATCCATGTATAAAGAACCATGGGCACTTCTTGGATTTGGATTGGTACTTACGTATAACGGAGAACGTGGAAAACAGAATAAGCTGATCAATTATTTATTTTATCCTGTCCACTTACTGATACTTGGACTGTTAAGAATATACTTAGGAATATAAGTAGAGAAAAGGGTGACAACATGAGCACTTTTTGAATGCGTTTTTTACAAATCGCTTTCAAAAATGCAGAGTGTCACCCTTTTTTTCTTATAAATATTTCTTCTTATCTTCTTTCTGACTCATACATGCAACCACTACAAATCAGAATTTTCGAAATCTCTGATATCTCTGTTCCACCAGTTCTTCTGGTGTCATCTTATCATATTTCTCAATAAATCCAAGGATCATCTCTTTCATCTGCTCAGAAATCTCCAAAATATTATCAATACTAACCGGTTCAGGTTCTTCAATCACCTGTTCGATGACTCCTAACTCTTTCAAGTCCTCTGCCGTGATCTTCATAACCTTAGCCGCCTCAGAAGCTCTGTTTCCATCTTTCCAAAGAATCGCCGCAAATCCTTCTGGTGAAAGAATAGAATATGTAGAGTTCTCCAAACTCCACACTTCATTTCCAACAGCCATAGCCAAGGCTCCACCACTTCCTCCTTCTCCGATCATGATAGAAAGAATCGGTACTTTGATGTTTGACATCTCGAATAAGTTTCTTGCGATTGCCTCTCCGACTCCGCCTTCTTCTGCCTCTAATCCACAGAATGCTCCTGGTGTGTCTACAAAGAGAATGATCGGACGATGAAATTTCTCTGCCTGTTTCATCAGTCTTAGGGATTTTCTGTATCCTTCTGGTGATGGCATTCCAAAATTTCGTTTGATATTTTCTTTGGTTGAGCGTCCTTTTTGCTGTCCAATGACTGTCACTGGTCTTCCTCCAATAGAGGCTAATCCACCAACGATCGCTTTGTCATCTCCAAAATAACGGTCTCCGTGTAAGGACATATATCGTTCAAAAATCGTAGAAATATAATCAAGACTTGTTGGGCGTTCTGCAGATCTTGAGATCTGCACTCTCTCCCATGGTGTATAATTACTGCTCATATTCACAACTCCTTATGATCGTTACCAGCACTTTTCTTAATTTTTTGCGCTCTACGATCTTATCTACAAATCCATGTTCTAACAAAAATTCTGCTCTCTGAAATCCTTCTGGTAACTTCTGCCCGATCGTCTGTTCAATAACTCTCGGTCCCGCAAATCCGATCAATGCTCCTGGTTCTGCTAAGATAACATCTCCAAGCATTGCAAAACTTGCTGTAACACCTCCAGTTGTAGGATCTGTTAATACTGTGATATATAATAATCCTGCTTCATCATGGCGTTTCAATGCTGCGGATGTTTTTGCCATCTGCATCAGAGATACGATTCCTTCCTGCATTCTAGCTCCACCAGAGCATGTGAAAATGATGATCGGTAATCTCATCTGTGTTGCACGTTCAACTGCTCGTGTGATCTTCTCACCAACAACTTCTCCCATGCTTCCCATCATGAAATCTGCTCCCATGACTGCGATCACAACATCTTTTCCAAGAATCTTTCCTTTTCCTGTGATGACCGCTTCATCAAGATTCGTTACGGAGCGCTGGCGTTCCAATTTATTCTTATATCCTGGGAAGTTCAGTGGATCGCTTGTATCCATCTTTGCATCCCATTCTTCAAAAGTATCTTTATCTAATACCATGGCAATTCTTGTCTTTGGACGGATTCTAAAGTAATTGCCACAGACTGGACATACATAATCATTTTCGATCAAATCCTCATTGTATACAGGCTTTCCGCAACAGTTACACTTCTGGAATAATCCTTCTGGTGCCTGAAATTCAAGGAGCGTGTCCTTTGCTTTTCGTACACGCTCTGCCTGTTTGATCTCCTGAGGTGATAATGTCCTTTTCTTAAACATATCTTTTAATGACATGATACTCACCTTAACTTTCTTTATTCAGTTTCATTTTCAGACTGATGTTTCTTCTGAAAACGTTCAATAAATCCTGTATCAACATTGCCTTCGATAAAATCTTCATCATTGATGATCTCATACTGATAGTCAATATTTGTCTTCACGCCTTCTAATACAAGTTCTCCCAATGCATTACGGAGTTTGCGAAGTGCCAACTTACGATTTTTATCATATACGATCAGTTTTGCGATCATAGAATCATAGTATGGTGGAATCTGATATCCTGCGAATAATGCAGAATCAATTCTCACTCCTTTTCCTCCTGGAAAATGTACATTTGTTACAGTTCCTGGACTTGGACGGAAGTCATGTTCTGTGTCTTCCGCATTGATTCTCACTTCGATTGCATGTCCATGAACATGTACATCTTCCTGTGTATAAGTCAGATGTTTTCCTGCGGCGATACGGATCTGTTCACGGATCAGATCTATTCCTGTAACCCATTCAGTCACTGGATGCTCTACCTGAATTCTTGTGTTCATCTCAATAAAATAAAAATCTCCATGTTTGTCACGTAAGAATTCAATCGTTCCTGCACTGTAGTATTCTGCTGCTTTTGCTGCTTTGACTGCGATCTCACCCATCTTCTTTCGCTGTTCGTCACTGATCGCAGGGGATGGTGATTCTTCGATCAGTTTCTGATGTCTTCTCTGAATAGAACAATCTCTTTCTCCAAGATGAATCGTATTTCCGTATTTATCAGCAAGAATCTGAAATTCGATATGGCGTGGATCTTCGATATATTTTTCAATATACATCGTTCCGTCGCCAAATGCATTCTCTGCCTCTAACTTCGCTGTCTCAAAAGTATGGACGAAGTCTTCAGAGTCATAGCAGACACGCATTCCCTTTCCACCACCTCCTGCGGAAGCTTTGATCATAACTGGGTATCCCATGTCATCTGCGATCTTCTGCCCTGCTTCTGCCTCATAAACGGCATCTTTTGTACCAGGAACTACTGGAACTCCAGCATCCATCATTGTCTTTCTTGCTGCGGATTTGTTACCCATGCGGTCAATGATTTCTGCGGATGGTCCAATAAATGTGATATTGCATTTTTCACACATTCTTACAAATTTGCTATTCTCAGACAAAAATCCGAATCCCGGATGAATTGCATCCGCTCCGACTGCCATTGCAGCCCCAAGTACACGTTCCATGTCAAGATAACTGTCTTTGGCAGGTGCTGGTCCGATACAGATCGTCTGGTCTGCCAGCTGGGCATGGAGTGCATCTTTATCTGCTTCAGAACAGATTGCTACGGACATGATATCCATCTCACGGCACGCACGAATGATACGCACTGCGATCTCTCCTCTGTTTGCAATTAAAATCTTCTTAAACATTTAAGAAACCCTCTCTTATCCAATCATAAATGTAATCTCTGCAGATGCCACTTTCTTACCATCTACAGTTGCTGTTCCCTGTGCAACACCGACTGGTCCTTTGACTTTGATCATCTCAACTTCTAATGTCAGCACATCTCCTGGAACAACCTTTCCTCTGAATTTTGCTTTGTTGACTCCACCTAAGAATGCAATCTTTCCTTTGTACTCATCTGCAGAAAGTGCACATACAGCTCCAGTCTGTGCTAATGCTTCAATGATCAGTACCCCAGGCATCACTGGTTCCTGTGGAAAATGTCCTGCAAAAAATGGTTCATTATATGTCACACATTTTTTACCAACGATACGTTTTCCTTCTTCCATCTCCTCAATACGGTCCACTAATAAAAATGGACTTCTGTGAGGGATCGTATTCATAATATCTTTAATATCCATTACCATAATAAATATTCTGCCTTTCTTACTGGATGACCATTAATGGCTGTCCATATTCAACCATCTCACCATTCTCAACTAAAATAGCTGCAACTGTTCCATCATATTCACTTTCCACTTCATTCATCAGTTTCATTGCTTCAACGATTCCGATTACCTGTCCTTTTTTGACTTTGTCACCGACAGATACAAATGGCTCAGCTCCTTCTGATGGTGCTACATAAAATGTACCAACAAGTGGGGCTTTGATCTCATCTCCATAGAGAAGCTCTTCTGGCTGTTCTTCATTCTGTTCTGGCATGATCGCGGCACTCTGTACTGGTACTCCTGCAACAGATGCATCAACTGTTGCGATCTTTGCCTTTTTCTTAGCGATTCTGATTGAAAATTCTTCGTTATTATATTCAAATTCATCGACATTTGCAGAAGATACTGCAGCGATCAATTCTTTCATTTCTTTAACTTCCATGTCAGTCTCCTTCTAAATTAATCCTCAAATTTCTTCACAAGAAGTGTTGCGTTATGTCCTCCAAATCCAAGAGAATTGCTCATAACGTAATTTACCTTGCGATCTGTTACTGGTTCTAATGTATAATCAAGATCACATTCTTCATCTGGAACCTTTAATCCTACGGTTGGGTGAATATAATCTTCTTCAATTGATTTAACACATGTGATAAATTCAATCGCACCAGCTGCTCCAAGTCCATGACCGATCATAGATTTTGTAGAGCTGATCTTCACATCATATGCATGTTCTCCTAATGCTTTCTTGATTGCTTTTGTCTCAAATAAGTCATTTGCATGAGTACTTGTTCCATGTGCATTGATATAATCAACTTTATCTGGTGTGATTCCTGCTTCATCCATTGCAAATACCATAGCTCTTGCTGCACCTTCTCCATCTTCACATGGGGATGTGATATGGAATGCATCACTTGTTGCACCATATCCGACAACTTCTGCTAAAATATCTGCTCCTCTTGCCTGTGCATGTTCAAGGCTTTCTAAAACAACGATTCCTGATCCTTCTCCAATGACAAATCCATCTCTCTCTTTGTCAAATGGAATAGATGCTCTCTTCGGATCATCAGATCCACTTAAAGCTGTTAACGCTGCAAATCCACCAACTGCAACTTCTGATACTGCAGCTTCTGTTCCACCAGCTACCATCACATCAGCTTCTCCAACCTGAATGGATCTATATGCTTCACCAATAGACTGTGTTCCTGTCGCACATGCTGTAACAACGTTGATACTCTTTCCGCGAAGGCCAAATGCAATAGAAACATTTCCTGCAGCCATGTTAGAGATCATCATTGGAACTGCTAATGGTTTCACTCTGTTCGGACCCTTTTTATCTAATGTTCTTGTTGTTGTTTCGATCATCTGAAGGCTTCCAACTCCACATCCAACAGATACACCAATTCTTGTTGTATCTTCTTTCTCAAGATCAAGTCCCGCATCTTCGATTGCTTCTTTTGTCGCAGCTACAGCATACTGTGAAAATAATTCCATACGTCTTGCTGCTTTTGGTGACATATAATCTTTGGCGTTGAAACCTTTGACTTCTGCTGCCAGATGAGCTTTGTATTCTGTTGCATCAAAATATGTAATCGGTGCAAATCCGATCTTCTGCTCTTTGATTCCATTCCAAAATTCTTCCACGCTGTTTCCGATCGGTGTGATCGCACCCATACCAGTTACAACGACACGTTTCATGTTCTTCATATAAAATCTCCTTTACATTCCCATTCCACCGTCAACACTGATCGTCTGACCTGTAATATATGCTGCCTTGTCAGATGCTAAGAAAGCAACTGTCTCTGCAATATCTTTTGTCTGTCCCATTCTCTTTAATGGAATGCTTCCTAATAAATTCTCTTTCACATCTTCTGACAGTACATCCGTCATCTCTGTCTCAATAAATCCTGGAGCGATCGCATTGACCGTGATTCCTCTGGAACCTAATTCTCTTGCCAGAGATTTTGTCATACCAATGATTCCTGCTTTTGATGCACAGTAATTGACCTGTCCTGCATTACCCATAACTCCAGATACAGAAGACATATTAATGATATGTCCGGATCTCTGTTTTAACATGATTCTTGAAACATGTTTCATGCAGTTAAATGTACCTTTTAAGTTTACTTCAATGACTTTATCAAATTCTTCTTCACTCATCTTCATGATCAGGTTATCTTTTGTGATTCCGGCGTTATTCACCAGAATATCAATAGACCCAAATTCTTTCTTTACAGAAGTGATCATCTCTTTCGCCACATCAAAATCGGATACATCTCCCTGATATGCTTTTGCTGTTCCCCCAGCTGCTGTGATTTCTTCTACAACTGCCTCCGCTTTATCTTTGGAACCACAGTAATTTACGATCACAGTTGCTCCATATCCTGCAAGAGTCAGTGCCGTTTCTCTTCCGATCCCGCGGCTTGCACCTGTTACGATTGCAACTTTTCCACTTAACATGATTACATGATCTCCTTTAATTTCTCTAAATCTTCTACTTTCGCAATATTGATTGCTTTGACATTACGATCGATCTTGCGCATAAATCCACATAATGTTCTTCCTGGTCCGATCTCTACAAATGTATCTGCACCATCAGCGATCATCTTCTCAATAGATTGTTCCCAGCATACAGAAGAATAAACCTGTCTTCCAAGCAATTCCTTAACTTCATCTTTACTTGTGATAAATTCTGCTGTTGTATTGGATACGTATGGAACTGTTGGATCATCCACTTCAACATCTGCTAATACATCAAGCAATTTCTCTCCAGCTGGTTTTAACATTGGAGAATGAAATGGTCCACTGACCTTCAGTGGCAGAACTCTCTTAGCTCCTGCTTCTTTCAACGCTTCTCCAGCTTCTGCAACCGCTTTTGATTCTCCTGAAATAACGATCTGTCCAGGACAGTTATAGTTTGCGATCGTAACGATTCCTTCAACGTCTGGTAAAACTGCTTCGATCGCTTCTTTCTTCATTCCAAGAACCGCTGACATCGCACCCTCTCCTGCTGGAACAGTATCCTGCATAAGAATTCCTCTCTGCCTTACGACTTTCACTGCATCTTCAAAGCTCATCACATCAGATGCTACAAGTGCACAGTATTCTCCAAGACTTAATCCAGCTGTCAGATCAGGCTTTAATCCCATTTCTTCGATCTTCTCTAGGATTGCAACACTTGCAGTTACCATCGCTGCCTGTGTATATTCTGTAATATTGATATCTTCATTCTCTTCAAAACAAAGTTTCTTTACATCAATATCCAGAACTTCATTCGCCTTGTCGAAAATCTCCTTGCTGCATGCAAAAGAATCATAAAAATCCTTTCCCATTCCAACATATTGCGCTCCCTGTCCCGGAAACATAAATACGATCTTACCCATTATCTTTACCTCGTTGATCTATAAAATAATCTATAATTAGTTTGATGTTCAAAATATTTTCTTCAAAAAATTGACTTATAACAGGAATGTTATAAGTCAATCTTACAATTTCTTTAGTCTTCTACACCTTTGTCTTTTAAGTAGTTGATAACATCACCAACTGTGTTTAATTCTGCAAGATCATCAGATGGAATCTCAACATCATATTCTTCTTCTAATGCCATAACTAATTCAAATAAATCTAATGAATCAGCATCCAGATCTTCTTTAAAAGATGCTTCTAAAGTAACTTCATCTTCGCTTACACCTAACTGATCTGCAATGATCTCTTTCATCTTCTCTAACATAATGATTCTCCTTCATACTCTAATTAGTTTGATTCTCAAAGTATACATTCTTCAACTGTCTTCTGTCAAGTTTTCTTGTAAATTTACTTTTATATTATACGAAACTATACGTGATTATGCAAGCCTATCCTTGCCATTCTATGCATCTTTTATGAAACATTTTCATATTATTCTGTATACTATATACTCCATAAAACACTTCACAAAATTACCACATTTTCAACACAAACTGTTCAGACTTTTATCACAGTTTGATTTGTTTTTCTTCATATAATGATGAGAGTTTATCGCAAAAAGGAGGACAATATTTTGATAGAAGTAAAACATCTGACCAAAAAATATGGCACACATCTCGCCGTAGATGATCTGTCATTTACCATTGAAAAAGGGCAAATCTATGGATTTTTGGGTCCAAATGGAGCCGGTAAATCTACAACTATGAATATTATGACTGGATATATCGGTGCGTCGAGTGGAGAGGTTATCATCAATGGTCACAATATTCTGGAAGAACCTGAGAAAGCAAAAAAATGTATCGGATATCTTCCAGAGATCCCACCTTTATATCTTGATATGACAGTATCTGAATATCTGTATTTTGCTGCTGAATTAAAAAAAATTCCGAAAGCTGACCGCAATGCACAGGTTATAAAAGTTATGGAACTGATCAAACTTGTTGATATGAAAGACCGATTGATCAAAAACCTTTCCAAAGGTTATCGCCAGAGAACAGGTCTTGCCGCTGCAATTCTTGATTTCCCGGATATTATCATCTTGGATGAACCGACCGTTGGTCTCGATCCAAAGCAGATTATCGAAATCCGTGAACTGATCCGTACACTTGCTAAGGACCATACGGTGATCTTAAGTTCTCATATTCTTGCTGAAGTTCAGGAAATCTGTGACGATATCCTGATCATTTCCAAAGGAAAATTGATCGCTGAGGGAAGCCCTGATGAATTAGAAGAATTAACACACGGAAAAGAAACCATTGAGCTTACGATCCTGGCGGATGAAACTTCCGTAAAACAGGTTCTTTCTGATTTTTCTGATATTGATGATGTCAACTGGCTTGATGTAAGTAAAGATAGCTGCCATATCCAGATCAATACAAACAAAGATTCACAGGAAATCTGTGCTGATCTTTCTCTTAAATTTGCACAGAAAAAAATGCCTGTGACACAGATGTTTGTAAACAAGGCTACTCTTGAAGATATTTTCCTGGAATTAACCGGAGATGTAATGGAGGTGACAAATAATGCTTGCTATCTATAAAAGGGAAGTCCGTTCCTATTTTAACTCTATGATCGGATGCGTATTTGCAGCATTCTTAACGATCATTGGAGGTGTATATTTTATGGTTTATAACCTTTATAGTGGTTATCCATTTTTTGCCTACTCTCTGGCGGGCGTTATTTTCATGTTATTGATTTCTGTGCCTGTTTTATCTATGAAATCTTTTGCAGAAGACCAAAAAAATAAAACTGACCAGTTATTATTAACTTCTCCTGTTTCACTTGTTGAGATCGTATTAGGAAAATATCTTGCAATGGTGACTGTATTTGCAATTCCATGTGTGATCTACTGTATTTTCCCACTGATCATCAAACTTCAAGGAACTGCCCATTTTCTTGTTGATTATTCATCCATTCTGGCCTTTTTCCTGCTTGGATGTGTATTTATTGCAATCGGAATGTTTTTATCATCTTTGACAGAAAGTCCTGTGATCGCAGCGATCACTACTTGTGCAGCATTGTTTTTCTTTTATCTGTTGGACAATCTGCTGCAGTATTTTCCTTCCAGTGCGATCAGTAATCTGGTCATCTGGATCATTATATTTGCTCTGATCGGTCTTCTGATCTACCATATCACAAAAAATCAGATGATCGCTGGCATTGTCACTGGCATTGGATGTATCGCTGGTATCGTTGTTTATTTTGTGAAGAAAACATTGCTTGAAAGTCTGTTTTCTGCTTTATTAGGACACCTTGTATTAACTGATATTTTTTATAATTTTTCTCAGAATTACATTTTTGATCTCGGAGGACTTCTGACTTATCTGTCATTGATCATTCTTCTGGTGTTCTTAACAGTACAGACATTTGAAAAAAGACGTTGGAGTTAGGAGGAAGTTATCGTGGATAAAATCAAAAAATTATTTCAAAGCAATGATTCAAAACGTGGATCTTATACTCTTGCTATGACATCCATCGTGATCGCGATCGTTATCATTTTTAATATGATCGTCAATCTGATCCCTGAAAATAAGCGACAGTTTGATATCAGTAGTACCAATATTTATGAAATCTCATCAAAAAGTGAAAAGATCATCAAAAAAGTTGATGATGACGTCACTTTTTATGTTCTTGCAGAAAAGGACAGCACTGATAAAAGGATCAAAACTTTCATCAATAAATATGCTTCTTTATCAAGCAAGCTTCATGTCAAATGGATCGATCCCATACTTCATCCTTCTGCATTGACAAAATACGGAACCGAAGAAAACAATATCGTCATCTCTTGTAAGAAAACCAACCGTACAACAACTGTTTCGTTTGATGATATATTAGTTTCCTCAGATTCTTACTACAGTACTTCCTCTTCCGCTTCATCATTTGATGGTGATGGGCAGCTTACAAGTGCTTTAAATTATGTAACAAGTGACAAAGAATATAAAGCTTATTATACTTCTGGCCATGGAGAATCATCCTTATCTTCCGAGGTCACAAGTCTTCTTACAAAATCAAGAATTTCCACAAGTGATCTGCTTTTAATGACTGCAACATCCATTCCTGATGATTGTGATCTGCTGATCATCGATGGGGCTACAAGCGATTTTACAAAAGATGAAGTAAAACTATTATCTTCTTACCTGAAGAAAGGTGGAAAAGTTGTTACTTTACTTGCCCAGACAAATAAGAGTATGAAAAACTTATATGGTCTGTTAAAAGACTACGGTTTAACTGTTCAAAGCGGATATATTGCAGATACAGAACGTTCATATCAAGGAAATTATTATTACTTAATCCCAAATCTTTCTGTAAGCGGTGATATGGCTTCTGGAATTTCATCAAACTCTGTTATGATGATCAATTCGAAAGGTATGACACAGAGTACTCCAGTTAGAGATTCTATTTCTACCGATGCATTTATGACAACATCCAGCAACGGATATGCTGTCACTGAGAAGAAACAAACACAGGGAACTTATGTCCTTGGTGCAACTTCCACAGAATCTGTCAAAGTCAAAAGCAAAGGAAAGAAAGTTACAAAAGAAAGTCGCCTGACTGTTTACGGAAGTAATATGCTGATCGATGAGCAGATCACAAGTTCTTTCTCATCCTTAGAAAACCTGACATTATTTACAAACTCTGTGACCGCATGTTTAAATAATGCCGATAATGTTTCTATCTCTCCAAAGAGTCTAGAAATCAGCTATAATACGATTGCTCATCCTGGACCATTCAGTATCCTTGTAGTCTTTGTAATTCCAGTTGGTCTGATCATTGGCGGATTCATTGTATGGTTTAGACGCAGACGCCGTTAGGAGGTTTTCATGAAACAGAAAAAAACATTACAGATTTTACTTCTCGTATTTGTAGGACTTATTGTCCTGTATACGGGAGTGAATTTATACGAGAAACAGCAATCTTACAAAGAAGATTCTGATCAGACAATGGTCTCTGATTTAAAGAGTTTAACTTCCATCTCTTATAATAACAACGCAACGACTCTTTCTTTCATAAAACAGAATGGCAAATGGTATTATACAAAAAATAAAAAATAATAATAATAGTGATTTTCATTTTTTAGGAAACAGATATGATATTATTTATACGGAGTATTGTGATATTTCTTTTGGTGAAAATAAAGTTTTTTTGAATAAAAATATAGATGTAGATAAATGGTATAAAAAGCAAGCTAAAATTATATTTAAAAAACATTTGGATGAGATATATAAAACTTTTTCTAGGAAAATAGTTTATCCAGAGTTAAGAATTAGAAAAATGACTACCAGATGGGGTGTATGTAATAAAAAAAACAAAACTATTACGCTTAATTTAGAACTTATAAAAAAGGATATTAAATACTTAGATTATGTAATAGTACATGAATTATGCCATTTTATACATTTTGATCATTCAAAAGAATTTTGGAATTTAGTATCTAAATATTGTCCAAATTATAAACAATTAAGAAAGGAAATGAGAGATGATAATTAGTAGTGTTGAAAACAAAAAAATAAAGGAAATCATTAAATTAAAAAACAAAAAATATAGAGATGAATATAAAATGTTTATTGTCGAAGGTGAGCATTTAGTAAAAGAGGCCTACAAAAATAATTGTTTAATAGAAGTATTTTCACTAGAACAAAGTGGATATGAAAATGAAACAATTATTACACCAAATGTAATGAAAAAAATCGCTTCATTAGCTTCCTCACCAAGTATAATAGGAATATGTAAAATGAAAGATAACGATATAATTGTAGGTGATAAAATACTTATACTCGATAATATTCAAGATCCAGGTAATCTAGGGACAATTATAAGAAGTGCAGTTGCATTTAATATTGATACAATTGTTTTAAGTACAGATACAGTATCTTTATATAATGAAAAAACTATAAGAGCAACCCAAGGTATGTTATTTTATGCAAATGTAATAACAAAAAATTTAAAAGAATTTATTCCACTTTTAAAAAACAATGGATATAAAATATATACTACTAATGTTAATAATGGAATAAGTATAAAAAGTGCTAAATTTTATAATAAATGTGCTATAATAATGGGAAATGAGGGTAATGGCGTAAGTAGTTATATAAATGATTTGTGTGATGGAGCTATTTACATACCGATGAATAAAAGCTGTGAAAGTTTAAATGTTGGTGTTGCAACTAGTATAATTTTGTATGAAATGAGTAGGTGAATATGCTTAAAATAGGAAAATTTGTAAATACACATGGTATAAAAGGTGAGATAAGAATAAAAAGTGATTTTAGTAGAAAAGATTTGATATTTAAAAAGGGGAATTATATATATATTAATAACAAGAAATTTTTAATCAAAAGTTATAGAGTTCATAAAAATTATGACATGCTAACTTTTGATGGAATTAACAATATTAATGAAATATTACCATTCAAAGGTAATTTAGTATATATTGATCCTAATGATATACACGAATTTATTATAGAAGATTTAATTAAATATAACATAAAGATAAAAAATGATATTTATAGTGTTAAAGAAGTGTTAAAGAATAATGGAAAAATACTTATACGTCTTTCAAACAATAAATTAGTGCCATATGAAGATGTATTTATTGTAAATAAGGATGAAGAATCAAAAACAATTACTATGAATTATCCAATTGATATATAGAGGTGAATAAAATGAAAATTGATATTTTAACTTTATTTCCAGAAATGTTTGATGGCTTTTTAAACACATCAATAATTAAAAGTGCAATTAATAGAAATTTGGTATCCATTAATACGATTAACATAAGAGATTATTCTCTTGATAAACATAAGAAAGTTGATGATACACCTTATGGTGGAGGTAGTGGAATGGTTTTAATGTGTCAACCAGTATTTGATGCAATAAAAAGTGTTAGAAAAACAAATTCCAAAGTAATTTTACTTACACCTCAAGGAGTGAAATTTAATCAAAAAATTGCCTATTCACTTAGTGAGGAAGAACATCTAGTACTAGTATGTGGACACTATGAAGGATTCGATGAAAGAATTAGAAGTGTATGTGATATGGAAATTAGTATAGGAGATTATGTATTGACAGGCGGAGAATTACCAAGCATGATAGTAAGTGATGCAGTAACAAGATTAGTTGATGGAGTTATAGAAACTGGTTCACACAAAAACGATTCGTTTAATAACGATAAATTGGATTATCCTACTTATACAAAGCCAAGAGAATATGATGGTATGAAGGTACCTGATGTATTACTAAGTGGTGATCATAAAAAAATTGAAGAGTGGAGAAAAACAGAAAGCATTAAAAGAACAAAAGAAAGAAGACCTGATTTAATATATAAATATACTTTAATAAAAAGTACATTAACAGGAAAAATAAAAATGGATGAACTAAACGGTTACTCATTAAATCCAAAAAATAACGCAAAAAGAACTGATGTAATAAGCATTAAAAATCTTCAAATAACAGACACAAAGTTAACTGAAAATATGGTCAAAAAAAATATAGAAAGAAAACTACAGCATTTACTTATGCTTGTTATGAAAGTATTAGATACTGAGAGTGATGATGATGATTTATTAGTATTAGATGAAGCAGATAGAATAAAAGCACTATTAAATAATGAATATTCTAAAATATTAGGTGAAGATTATAAAAGAAGTGCTAAGAAAAAAATAGATTATATTATTTTAGAATTTAAGCAAAGAAAAAAGGCAATATCATTTACGTCAATTGAAAAATCCAGTAAAAGTAGGTAAATTTTAAGTTTATATTGCATATTTTTAAATTATATGTTAGAATTAATTTCGTGAAAACGTTAATCCGATGTATTTTTATATGATTAATGATAAGAAATGGAGTGATAGAATGAATATTATCGATAAGATAACTGCTAAACAAATCAGAACTGATATTCCTGAGTTTAGAGTTGGAGATACTGTTAAAGTTGATGTGAAGATAATAGAAGGTAAAAGAGAAAGAATTCAAAGTTTTGAAGGTATAGTTATTTCTCGTAAAAATTCCGGTATAAGTGAAACATTCACTGTAAGAAAAAAATCATCAGGAATTGGTGTTGAAAGAACTTTCCCAATTAACTCACCTAAAATTGCAGCAATCACAGTAACTCGTAAGGGATTAGCAAGAAGAGCTAAGTTATATTATGCTAGAGATTTAGTTGGTCAATTTAAATTAAAAGAAAGAAATTAATAAGACATAAAACATGTCTTATTTTTGGTAAATTTATATGAAAAATAGTATATTAAAAGAATGTTTACAATATTTCTTAATTATCATTTTTGTTCTACTTTTTAGAACATTCCTTTATTCTCCAATAAGAGTAACAGGAGATTCTATGGTGCCTACTTTATTAGATGGAGATATAATGATTTTAGATAAAATTGGTTATAGAATAAATGGATTAAAAAGATTTGATATTGTAGTAATCAAATATAATAATGAAAAAATTATAAAACGTGTTATTGGGCTTCCCGGAGATTATATAGAATACAAAGATAACATTTTATACGTAAATGGAAAAGAAATAAAAGAAGAATATAAAAGAGATATTACAAACAATTTTAGTTTAAAAGATTTAGGATATGAAAAAATACCAGAAAATAAATACTTAGTATTAGGAGACAATAGAAGTATATCCAAGGATAGTAGAATAATTGGTTTAATTGATAAAGAAGATATTGAAGGTTATACAGGAATTATTGTCTTTCCATTTAAAAGAATCGGAAATGTGATAGAGTAGATGAAAATCTACTTTTTCTTATTTATAAATAGCAAAATTAAGCAAAAATGTTGTAGAACATTTGTTTGTGTGGTAAAATTAAAGCATATAAGTTATAATAAGATATAAGAAAGTAGGTGTATTTTAATGAACATTAAAGAAAAAGCAAAAGAATTCGCTATTTTAGCTCATAAAGGCCAAGTAAGAAAAAGTGACAAAGAAAAGCCAATGATTATTCATCCCATAAACGTTGGTTTAATTTTAGAAGAATATGAATTTGATGATAATGTCGTTGCGTCTGGTTACTTGCATGATGTAATAGAAGATACAAAGTATAGTGAAGAAGATATTTTAAGACTATTTAACGAAGATATTACATCATTAGTCGTTTCAGCATCAGAAATGGATAAAACTCTATCTTGGGAAGAAAGAAAGCAGCGTACGATAGATAGCATAAAAAATTTAGATTTAAGGCATAAAGCAATTATATGTGCTGACAAAATTAGCAATTTAGAAGATTTAATTATACTAAAAGAAATAAATGGAAAATTAGATTTTAGTAATTTTAATAGAAATTTTGATTCACAAAAATGGTATTATGAAAATATATACAAAAGTTTAATAAATAACGTTAATGAAACTGTACCAATGTATGAAAGATTAAAATATTTGTATGAATATCTATTCTATGACAAAAAAGACGATGAATACTTAAAAAATGTAATTTTTAAAGATAATATATCTGAATATGATAAATTATTAAAAATAGTTTTGTATTTATATAAATAAGTTGCTGACGATAGATGCGTTTTTTCTGAATGAAGATCGTCACACACACAATATTGCAGTTCTGATGAATGGAAAAGGGGACTACGCGTATTGTCCGATTTTTGATAATGGTGCGGGATTGCTGTCAGATACAACTATGGATTATCCTTTGTCGGGAGATGTTTATGCACTTATGGATAGTGTTCAGTCAAAAACAATATGTGGTGAATTTGATGAACAATTGGATATTTCTGAAGCATTATATAAAACGAATCTAAAATTTCAGTTTACAAAAAAAGATGTAACAGAATTGCTTGCTGATGCCAAAGACTATTCGGACGAAATCCGAAACCGTGTA
>OKXB01002143.1_pt1 | contig 16761 bp, 11 predicted proteins | sample 1601731 | NCBI WGS metagenome assembly OKXB01 (sample SAMN04414077, study PRJEB24778) | human gut metagenome | material: faecal | host: Homo sapiens | reverse complement strand
GAGCGGGATGGTCGTTCGGAGCGGGCCTGCAGCTCGAGCGCTTCAAGCTGCAGCTGGGCTACGGCAAATATCACGTGTCGTCAAACTCGCTGCTCGTAAACGTCAGCTATTCGCTGTAAAGGGCCGCACAGAGGCTGCATGCGGCAGACATCAATAAAAGAAAAAATATCAAGAACAAAATAAACAAGACATGAAGAAAATAACAATAGCCATCGACGGTTATTCGTCATGCGGCAAAAGCACTATGGCCAAAGACCTGGCACGTGAGGTGGGATATATCTATGTCGACACGGGCGCGATGTACCGCTCTGTCACGCTCTATGCCATGCGCAACGGCCTGTTTAACGCCGACGGAAGCATCAACACCGGCGAACTCGAACAGAAGATGGGCGAGATAAACATTTCGTTCAGGCTGAACAGCGAGACCGGCCGGCCGGACACTTACCTCAACGGCGAACTTGTCGAAAAAGACATACGCACAATGGAGGTGTCTGCCCGCGTAAGCCCTATAGCCGCACTGCCGTTTGTAAGAGAGGCCCTCGTTGACCGGCAGCAGGCCATGGGCAAGGAGAAAGGCATAATAATGGACGGAAGAGACATAGGCACCGTGGTATTCCCCGACGCCGAACTCAAGATATTCGTAACGGCATCGGCCGAAGTGAGGGCGCAGAGACGCTACGACGAACTGAAGGCCAAAGGCATGCCGGCCAACTTTGACGACATACTGAAGAACGTCAAGGAGCGCGACTATATCGACTCTCACCGCGAGGTGTCGCCGCTGCGCAAGGCCGACGACGCCATAGAGCTGGACAACAGCAACATGACCATAGCCGAGCAGAAGGCATGGCTGATGCATAAGTTTAACGAGGCAACAGCCTGACAAATAACTACAGCAAGGGGACATGAAGCTACTGAAAGAGCGCATATTGCGCGACGGAAAATGTTTTGAAGGCGGCATCCTGAAAGTTGACAGCTTTATCAACCATCAGATGGACCCTATCCTGATGAAGTCTATAGCTGTGGAGTTTGTCAGAAGGTTTGCCTCTACCGACATCAACAAGATTATAACCATTGAAGCCAGCGGCATAGCTCCGGCCATAATGACGGGCTATCTGCTTGAGCTGCCGGTGGTGTTTGCCAAGAAGAAAAAGCCGGTAACGATGGAAAACATGCTCACCACGACGGTCTACTCGTTCACAAAGAACCGCAACTATGACATCTGCGTGAGCAAGGACTTTCTGCGCAAAGGCGACCACGTATTGTTCATTGACGACTTTCTGGCCAACGGCAATGCTGCCAAAGGCATAATAGACCTCGTAAACCAAGCCGGAGCCACGCTTGCAGGCATGGGTTTCATCATAGAAAAGGCCTTTCAGCACGGCGGCGAATATCTGCGCAACGCCGGCGTGAGAGTTGAGTCGCTGGCAATAATTGACAGCCTTGACAACTGCGAGATAAAGATAAGATAACACCAAAAAGAAATATACATAGAAGCATCATGGCGGCGGTTCACAGTTGTGCCGCCGCCATAACTTTCCATTAGTCCCATTACTACAATCACTCCCACTACTCCCATAATCCCCATCCCCCAACAATGCCACTCACCCCTCGAACAGCCCACGAGCTGCACACCGTGGAACTGATGATACGCCTGTATTGCCGCCATAAGGAGGGCAACAGGGAGCTGTGTCCTCAATGCCGCGAACTGCTTGAATATGCCTCGTCGCGCCTTGCCCGTTGTCCGTTTCAGGACAACAAGCCGACATGCCGCCTGTGCAAGGTGCACTGCTACAAGCTCGAAAAGCGCGAGCAGATACGCCAAGTGATGCGCTATGCCGGTCCGCGCATGCTCTTATATTATCCAGCAGACGCCATAAAGCACATGGCAAGGGAGATTGCGCTGAAAATGAAGCGTAAGGGCAAGTAACTTATACCTAAATATAATATGCCACATATTGCGATGCAAAAGGGCATCTTTTACAATGCAATATGTGTCCTTTTGCAGCATAAAAGGATACCTTTTGCAAAAGGATATTGCGAAAGATCAAACTAAAAATAATTTTATCAGAAACTCATCACTCGTCACATCAGGTCTTAACTTTCTAAAAGACAACATTTTAGAGTGTGATGAGTTGCGGTTTAAACTCATCACACGGCTGTAATTTCACGTAAAATTTGTGCTTGTAACATATATGCGAGCAGATTTACCTACGGATAGCCCCATCTTCACAATGTATGCACATTATTTCATGATAGCAGATGCTGCTCCATATTGCTCGCCCACCTCATTTCCACGGTTTACCTTCTTGCCATATCCAAACGTATATGTAACAGACAGGTTTAGACGCCGGTGAAAATTGTTGCCATTAACGAACTGCGTCTCTGAATAAAGAGGAGTCGCCAGTTTGCTGGTTGAGCACAGCCAGTCGTTGCGAAACATATTCATCGCACTGACACGTATATTCCAACCCGAACGGCTCCATCCGGCAAGCATTTGATAAAAATCACGGTCTTCGTATATCACGCCCCGGTTTCCCTGCACAGTGAGATTCTTTGTCTGATAAGATGCCTGAAAATAGAAGTTGCCAAGATAATATGTTGCAGAGGCACTGCAATAAAACGGCGAACGCCTGATGTCGAATAGTCCTGACATGCGATATAACGACACAGAAGGAGAGGCAGCCAACTGAAGGTTGCCGTTAAGCAGTTTATAATTAAACGACATGCCTATCTGTGTACGGTTATAGTCGCAATCTGTCTCAAAGGTTCTCAGCAGGGCCGTGCCGCCGTTATATGGCTTATAAACAGGCACATAAAGATTGAACTCGCCGAAATACTGCACAAACGCCGAAGCCGAAAAAGCATTGACCGGCATCCAGTTGTACGACAGATTGAATGTAACCTGCCTAGAAAGTCCGAGATTGGGATTTCCGGTATAATACATCAGCTCGTTTTGCTGAAGCACATTAGGTGTCTTTTCACTTGCGCCCGGATAGTTTGCGCCGAAATGAAAATATGTGCGGAACGAGTGTTTACGCGAGGGAGAGAAGCCTACTGACAGATTGATCAACGGATAAATTTCAGCAACCGAAAGGTCGTTTATTTTATTCCTTTCCCACTGAAAGGCTGCATCAGCACTTATATTCCACACCTTATTCAGAAACTTATAGCCGATGGCAGCACCTGAATAGGTATCAGAAAAATCATTGTCATAAGGAGATGTGCCGAAATAGCTTACCTGATTGGACGTGGAGCCAAACCAGGCGCGGAAGAAAGCCGTATGGCTGTCGGTAAATTTCTTGAAAAGCGTTGCACTGCCGCGAAACTGCCATACGTCTTCTTTTGAATTGTTCGCTATGGCCTCACTGCCCGGCAACGATGCCTGATAGTTGTATGAATAATTGGTATGGCCGTAATTTATGCCGGGAGACACGCTGACATGAAAGTTGTGTGGCAGGATAAAATAATAATTTCCCGACCATACGAAATAACGGCTCACGTAGGGTTCGTTCTTCAAATAAGAATAGTCTGCATTATTCTGAGGAACAAACGACAATGTTCCGCCGGTCCGGGCCATCGCCGACTGGTCAAAATTAAAACCTATGGTGTTGGCTATCTGCATTTTGTCGGTATCGTAAACTGCACGGAAAGTAACAGGATACTGGTTATACTTGAAACGTGAATAGTCCAACGCCTCGTTTCTTGTTGTCTGAAAAGCCTGACCATTTTCATCTTCAATACTGTAAATACCCTCAACAGAATTGCCGTAATGATTAATGTCGTGGTTGGAGGTACCGGCATATAAATCGTATGTCATGCGTTTATACACAAACTTTGAATATACCGAAGCCCGGTTTGAAAGCCTACCGGTAAGGAAATTTTCATTCAGAGTGGCCTTGGTATAACCTCCGTATTCATATTTCTGCACTATGAAATTAACGACATGCTCACTTCCCTGAAAACGCGGATCTGCGGGAAAGTCAAGATATTCAACTCGGCGTACATCTGAAGTCAAGATGCCTTCCATCTCTTCGGCCGACGCCGGAATATAGTTGATATATATAGCCACACTCTGCCCGCTTGTGGTAGTTACGGCATTGTCCATCAGATTAATATTGATCTGAGGCAGTGCGAGCTGTTGTAGAAGGTCTATCGCATTTTGCGCTGACTGCCTCTGCTTCATCGTCGGAATGTATGTTGACGACATGGCATTGGTGTGCTGCATCTTGGCCTTGACCACCACTTCGTCAATTTCTTTTGTGCGTATGCTGTCTGAAGTTTGAGCCGTCATTTTTACAGGAAATGTGCATACTAGCCATAATGACAAAAATGCTCCCGGTAAATATGCAATATCATTTTTTACAAAATCCTTCATATTTATATTCATATATTGTTTTTATTTCCATTAAACCTGCTCAACCTAGATGAAAGCAGAATGTGATGAGTTGCAGCATCAACTCATCACACTGTAACATTCTGACATTCAACGTATTGAAACAGAATGTGACGAGTGATGAGTTTTTAACAAAAATAGATTCTGTTTCAGCCGCCATTATGATAAACAGAATGACGACTGCCGGGCATTTCCGTATTTACCGGCACAGCTAAATGCCGTTAATTATTCTGTCGCGGCATCTCTCCATTAGCCATTTGGGCGTACTCGTAGCTCCGCAAATGCCTATCGTGTCGATGCCTTCTATCCATTCGCGCTTAATCTCGTCGGGGCCTTCAATAAGATGACTGTTGGGATTGACGCTCCTGCACTCGTTGAAGAGCACCTTGCCGTTGCTGCTCTTGCGGCCGCAGACAAAGAGAATGAGGTCGTGGCGCTTGGCAAACGAACTGATGTTTGGCATGCGGTTGGCCACCTGACGGCATATCGTGTCGAAGCTCCTGAACGTGGCTTCAGGCGAGATGTGCTCCTGGATATAGTCGATTATGCGGTGAAACTCGTCGAGCGACTTCGTTGTCTGCGAATATAGATATATGTCGCGGTTGAAGTCGAGCGCCTTGGCATCGTCTATTCCGGCTATGACGATGGCCTTGCTGTTGGTCTGTCCTACAAGTCCGAGCACCTCGGCGTGGCCCGGCTTGCCGAATATTACAATCTGCGCATCCGGATTAGAGTCGTATTCGCGCTTGATGCGCCGCTGCAGCTGCAGCACCACGGGGCATGTGGCGTCTATTATCTCTATGTTGTTGCGGCGCGCTATCTCGTAAGTCTCGGGCGGTTCGCCGTGGGCACGCAGCAGCACCTTCACGTTGTGAAGAGCCTTCAGCTCGTCGTGGTTAATAGTTATAAGTCCCATGCTGCGCAGGCGTTCACACTCCATTCCGTTGTGCACTATGTCGCCCAGGCAGTATAATGTCTTTCCGGCCGCAAGCTCTTCTTCGGCCTTTCTTATGGCAGTGGTAACCCCGAAGCAGAATCCGCTGCCGTCATCGATTTCTATCTGTACCATCTTCTTGATGTTTCTTATAAAACAATCCCAAACCGTCATTAGAGCGCACATTGCATTATCTTTCTTGTGCATTCATGCATTCAGCCCGTCTTTTTGTTTCTATCGGCAGATTTCCGTTAGATTTTTCTTGACATAACCAGCTATACCAGCAAAAAAATTAACGTAGATCAGCTCAATATAAAGCAAAAATCAGAGCCTAATCATAATAACGATTTGGGATAATTCATGACCGGACTGAGCCGGTCATGAATAAAAACAAACAGGCATTCTGACCGTAATAATATATTCCTATAGCTCTATATTTGCCTATCGCGGCATAAGTCTTACGGTCTTTCTGTGCCGAAATATGTGTCGAGCAGCTCTTTTGCTGCCACGAAGCTCGTCTTTGTTCCGGCCAGCACCGAGTCTTCTGACGCCTTCAGTTTCTGCTGTATGAGCGGATTGTTATAGAAGCTGCCGCGCAGATGCTCGTTTATGGTTTCATACATCCAATATTTGCTCTGCTCGTTACGGCGGTAGTTGAAGTAGCCGTTGTGCTTAACAAAGTCGACATACTGATAAACCATGTCCCACACTTCCTTTACGCCTGTGCCGTAGAAGCCGCTGTAGCAGAGCACCTTGGGCTGCCAGCCGCTGTCTGATGGCGGGAAGAAATGCAGGGCGTTGCGGAAGTTGGTGGCGGCAATGTGGCACTTATCCACGTTGTTGCCGTCGCACTTGTTGATAACTATGCCGTCGGCTATCTCCATGATGCCTCGCTTTATACCCTGAAGCTCGTCGCCCGTGCCGGCCAGCTGAATGAGCAGGAAGAAGTCAACCATAGAGTGACATGCCGTCTCGCTCTGCCCTACGCCCACCGTCTCGACAAATATTTTGTCGTATCCGGCAGCCTCACACAGTATGATAGTCTCGCGGGTCTTGCGCGCCACGCCTGCCGTAGGACTGGGACGTATGAAGGCTTCTTCACGCAAAGAGAGTTTTTCCATACGGGTCTTGTCGCCAAGAATACTTCCCTTGGAGCGTTCAGAACTGGGGTCGATGGCCAGGACGGCCAGCTTGCCGCCAAAACGGTCGAGCACATGCACGCCAAACTGGTCGATAGAGGTACTCTTTCCGGCACCCGGCACACCGCTGATGCCTATGCGCAGCGACTTGCCGCTGTAGGGCAGACACTTCTCGATAACCTCCTGAGCCTTCTGCTGGTGGTCGGGATTAACACTCTCTATCAGCGTAACGGCCTGGCTGAGCACCGTAACGTTGCCTTTAAGGATGCCTTCCACCATCTCGCCCACTGTATACTCACGGCGCCTGTAGCGTGCGCGGTTAAGATATGGATTCACTGTTGAAGGCTGCTCTACTCCGGAATTAACCGTAAGCCCCTTATACTCACTGCTGTTTTCTGGATGTTCCATAACAATATTATTTCACTTTTACATGTATAACAACCTTTGGTTTTGCCGGGTCGTTGGTTATCATCAGCACACGCGGCTTGCTCCTTGCGCTCTTCAGCTGCTTCTTGTAAGCCGTGATCTTCAGTTTTGCCGATTCGCCCGGACGCAGCTTCGACTTGTTCAGCTTCACCTTCAGACCTGTTGTGAACATCTGCATTGAACGTATGTCGAGCCTGCTCTTTCCGTTATTTTCAATGATTATCGTTCCGCTCTTGTCGTCCTTGTCGCCGAACGTGCCGAGGTCGAGAGTCTCTGACGACAGCTTTATCACCGGTGCATTGTGCTTCTGTGTCTCCGACATGTTTCTGAATCCGGGGAGTAGAACGGCCGAAACCGATATTTCCTTGTCGGCGCTGACCTTGTCGCCGGGATACATTCCGAGATATACCGACGACTGCGTAAGTCCGTAATCACGCAGCTTCAGCGAGTTGAGCGTTATCGTTGCCACGCCGGTGTGTCCAGGAGCAATGGTTGTAGGCGACACTGACGCCGTAAGGTAATCAGGCAGGTGCATCACAACCGGACTGACGCTCTCAGATCCGCTGTTGATGATGTGTATCTTCTGTATAGGCATGTCGCCCACGTTGACATCATCAAACTCGATGTTGTTGTTGTCTGTCCTCACGCTGCCGATAGTGTAGTCATACTTTCCGGTGAAGTCGATAAGCTTGTCAACCACCACTCCCTTCATCTTCAGATAGAAGGGCTTGTCGGAAGCATTGCTGTAAACGGCCACTTCCTTTTCAAAATGTCCGAGCTGACGTGCATCATAAGTAACCTCAACCGTAAAGTTGTCGCCCTTCATGATGCTGCCGCGCGGATAGCTCGCAATGGCACATCCGCAACTCGTCCTAACTGTGTCGATTATCAGTTCGTTGCCCTTGTTGCGCAATTCAAACTTCGCCGTGACGGGCTGTTCATAAAGAACGCTTCCGCAGTCGATAACCTCGTGCTTGGCAGATATGCGCTGTGCCGCCATGTCGAAGGCAAAGGCGGCAACCAGGGCTGTCAGTATTATTTTTCTTTTCATAATTCAATTCTCTTTCAATCATTCAATAACAATAACCTTAGACACTGCGCGTCCTGAATATTCAGGCGAGTAAGCACACTGCACGGTGCATGTACCTGTCTCGTAAGTGCCTTCACGGTCAACATAATATTCTGTCTCTATAACGTGCGTTCCCTTGCTGAAACGGTCGAAATAATAGTTCGTAACGTTGTCTTTCGGCGTGCAGTAATATCCGCCGGCGTATCCGCTGAGCTGTCTGAGCGGCTCCATGCAGGCGGCACGCTTGTCGCTCACCTGAACAAAGTCGTAATCGCGGTCAGCTACTATGGTTATGCGCACCTTGATGCGTGAGCCCACTTTCAGACTTGCGGGCGTAGTGCCATCGGCAGAAAGTATTTCTCTTGTAACCTTGAAGCCCGATGAAGCGGCATCTATATCAGAAACCTTGCATACTGACTGAGCATAAACGGCGCCCCATGACGTGCCTTCAGATGTCTTGCTTACGGTCAGCTTGCCGGGGTTGGCAACGCTTGTTGCCGACTTGACGTAACCCAGACCTGCGGTGGCAGGCGACATGTCGAGTTTCTTGCCGTCGAGCGTTATCTCTGCCTTCTCGCCCTTGTTCAGCACCGACATGTTGTCGCTTAAGAATGCATAAACGGCATTTGCGCTGTTGACCGGTGTGTTCCAGCCCTGCACTCTCTTCTGCTGCAGCAGCCATTGTCTCATCTCGTCGATTTCTGCCGAATAGCCATTGGCGTCAACAAGCTTCATTGCCTCTATTGCTGCAACCTGTGTAGGTATGCGGTAATCGAACCAGTTGTAGCCTGCGCGCGGCGAGTCGTAATAACGGCCCATAGTCTTTGTCTTAACCGAATATTCCTCAAGACTCTTCAGGTATTCACCTGCGAGCTTGCTCTCGCCGTTCTTTGACAATACAACAGCCATGAGGGCCTTGCCATAAAGGTTAAGTGAAGTGTTCTTTGTCTTAAGATATCCGAGCAGATAGTCTGCCGCAGAACGTTCTACCGACGTAAGTTGTCTGTCGCCAAGGGCGCAGATATACAGATACTGCAGTGCCGAGTAGTCGCGTATTCCGTATGCGTTGCCTTTCTTTTCGGCCTCCTTTATCTTCTCAACTTCATCCACAACGACGCGTCCGAGATAAGTCATTGCCTTGTCGAGCATGCCTTTTGTCTCGTTCTGAACGCCTATCATTGTGTTCAGACGGGTAAGCAGCTCAGCAATGCTTGCCGTCAACGACGGCGAGCCGTAAGGCATTCCCTGCCACCACGACCAAGAGCCGTCGGCCTGATTCTGCAGCTTTTGCAGTTTGCCGAGCATCAAGCTAATGTTGTTGTTGAGCGAAAAGCTGTCGAAATAGTTGGCAAGGAGACGTTTCTGCTCAGCCTCATTGTCGGCATCTGCCACCCAAGGCGTCTCGTTGAGCACAATGTCCTTAAGTTCCTGATTCTTCTCCAGACTGCTCAACAGACTTGTCTGTTCTGCCTCACGCTTCCACTGTTCGAACGTTGTCTTAGCCTGCGGAGCGTTCTTCAGGATGTAGTTGCTTATGCTGTTGGCATAATATGCCGTGGCAAGACTTATGGCATTGTTGTCGCTCGCGGTGCCTATATAAGGCAAAGCCTGAAGCACGAGCCATGCAGGATTGTTGGTGTATTCAACCGTCAGCTTGTTGTTTCTGCCGCCCTTAGCGAACAGGTTGCCAAGGTCTATCGTCTTCTGGCCGGGCTGCGTCTGTGTGAACGGCACCGTATTGGTTACAAGTTCCTCGTCTGCCAGTACCGGAAGATAGTGCTGCTCGCCGTCGCTGAAGTTGCGTCCGTTTGCAAATATCTTGCACACAAGCATTGAGCTGTTGGCGTCAGGGCAATATTCGAACGATACAGCTGTTGTCTGTCCGGCAGCAACCTTGAACGACTTTTTCTGCTCAAACACCGTTTTGTCTGTCTCAGGATCTACGAGCTGCATAACAGCCGTACCCTCTGCACTCTTCTCTGAAGTGTTGAATATTCTTGCTGCTATCGAAGCACGGTCGCCTACACGTACAAAGCGCGGCATGTTGGGCTGCACCATAACGGTCTTGCGCGCAACGGTTTCGCTCTCGATAAGTCCGAAGTTTACGTCCTTGTCGTGAGCAAGTCCCATAAACTTCCATGTTGTTATGCTTTCGGGCAGAGTAAACTTAACGCTCACGTTGCCTTTGTCGTCTGACTGAAGTGCGGGATAGAAGAACGCCGTCTCGTTAAGGTTCTCGCGCAACTGAACGTTGTCTGCAGAACGGCCCTGAGCAGAACCGTTGTCGGCTGTTACAGGAGGCTCTGCAAGCTCTTCCTTGCTCTTAACCGAAGCAGATTCGCTTTCGCCGGCCGACATGGCTGAATCGGAAGCCACTGCCTGCTTCTTAGCTGCGCTGCCGGCAAGACTTAGTCTCAGACCTCCATTAACCCCATAGCCTCTCAACATTATATTCGACACGAAGAAATTATCAATGTCAAACCTGTTCATATCGAAGTCGTCAACATCGAGCAGCTTGATGTCGGCCGCACTTGAGAAGTGCAGACCATTCTGATATACAGAACGCCACTGAGTGTAAGGCTCACTGATGGCCATGTCATTGTAGAACCACCAGCTGAACGGAGTTATCTGGTTGAGCGAGCTGTCATAAAGCGTAGCCATGAGCTGTGCCTTGGCAGCAGTGCCGTCGGGTCTTGTTATGTTGAGCGTCCACTCTTCGCTCTGCCCCGGAGTAAGTCTGTCGCGGAAAGTGGTCCACTTCAGCATCAGTCTTCTGTCGGGAACAGGACGTGTGATATACACGCTGTGATTATAGTCCTTGCCGTCTTTCACCCATACGAGGTTTATCTTCAGGCCGTCGCCATACTCGTCCTTATATGTCAGAGTGCGTGTTGACAGCTGGTTGCTAAGGTCTGTTGCGCCGTCGGCAATTACCTTATCGCCCGAAATGACGGTGTAAAGGATATGTGTGTCGGCATCAGACGAGCCTACCTGCAGATAAACCGGACTGCCGTCTGACGGGAACTTGGTGTCTGAAAGATAGAACCAGTCGTGTGTTTCAACGCAAGGCTTAGTGTCGTCGAGGCTGAACACGACGAAATCCTGCTTCAGCGTGTCTGTGCCGCAGATAGCCACGAGCTTGTGACGGCCCGACTTTAGCTGCGACGCCGTGTTCCATGTGATGCTCTCGTCGCGGTTGGTTCTCGCCTTGAAGGCATTAAACGAGCCGTCGATGTAATATCTCACGTTGTCGTCGATGTCAACACCGGCCATATTCTTGTATACAAACTTTATTGTCTTCAGACTGTCGCGGAGTATGCGTCCGGGCAAAGTGGTGCTCAGTGCGGCGGGCTTATTGCCCAAAGGCAGCGCCAGCTGTCCGCTGCGAGTCTCGCCTGCCTGGTCGGTAACTTCGGCATCAGCGGTTATTGTATAGAAGCGTGCAATGCTGTTGAACGTGCGTTCGTCAATGCCGCCGTCGGTATCTGCCCATGCGGGGAGCACCATAGGCATCTCTATCTTGAAGGCTCCGTCTGCATCGGTAACGGCCTCGCCCTTTACGAGCACGTCGGTTCCGGAACCGTTAGTATAAGCTGATGCATAATAGCGCCACCACAGCGACTGGCTGCGCTTAACCGTGTAGCTGACCTTTGCGCCCTGAACCGGCACGCCGGCATATGTTTTTGCATGAGCCGTAACCACAAGCGTGTCACCGCTCTGATACCTTTGGTTAATATTGGGGAACTCAACCTGGAATGTAGGACGCTTGTATTCTTCCACCGTGATGTTTACAGAAGCATTGATGCCGAAGTCGCCCTGTATGGTGTAGCGGCCCGTAAGTCCGCCCGAAGGCAGCGCAAAGTCGGTGCTGGCCGTACCATATTCGTCGGTGGTTACAGTGGCCTCGCTCACCACCTTATAGTTAGCGTCTCTCATGGTGAGCTTGAATGACTTGCCTGCAACGACCTTACTTTCCATGCCTTTCTGAGTGTTATATGCCACGGCTGCCACATGAACAGTCTGTCCCGGACGGTAAATCTTACGGTCGGTAAAGATGTTAAGCACGTCGCGGTCGCCCTTCTGGGCATAATAAGAGAAACTGCTCCATGTGCCAAGCATAGGCGCCGCCTTGTCTCTCTCTGTGTAAGCGCGCAGCATTCTGATGCCGTCGCCACCCATGCTGAACACGGCTTCGCCCTTATCATTGCATGTAAGAGTATGCGTCTTCTTGCCGTTTGTCTGCACGACGATGGTTGCGCCGGGCATAGGCTGGCCGGTTGTGGCACTAAGAGCTGCAAGGCGCAGCTTGTTGCCGGGCAGCTGATGATGCACCACGAACATGTCTGTTACATACAGCAGGCGTCTCTGCGGCTCAAGATTCTTATTGTCTGAAGAAACTTCAACCATATAAACGCCTACCGGCATGCCGGCAAGCACGATCGAGTCTTTGATTATCTTGTATTCAGGCTGACCGGGATAGCGCTTCGTCTGCACGTTCTCTGTCAGCGGAACAATCTTCTTGCGAAGTTCCTTATATCCGTCATCCTGCGAAGGATTAAGCTCTGTGTCGCCGTCAACGGCCAGACGCGCCACCTTAACCTTAATCTCACTGACATTACGCAGATTCATTTTTATGACGTTGCTCTTATAAGGCAACACCACATTATTGGTGAGACTGATTACAAACTGCGGATTTGTCAGCCTTTTAAGTTCGTTGCGCAGCACGTTCATACGCGGCCATTCGCCCCAACGGTTAACGGCGTTATTGATGTAAGCCACCAGGTCGTCGGCATTAACGTCATTGCAGTTCTGCATAAAATTATAGCGTTCAACGGCCACTTCGCCACAAGCATTGAGGTCAGAATAGATGTTTATGAGCGAATCGAGCGACACGGCATAGCGCGACTTCTTTAATTCGCGGAAATAGATGCCGCCGTTGCGCTGATTGTTCTGCCTGACCATAGCCAGAGCCGTCAGCAACGTAGCTGTGCGGTTCTGCGTGGTTGCATAATAAGAGTGCATCGTGACATAGTCTTCTGCCGTATATCCGATAAGACTCAGAAGGTCGTCGTTGAAGTATTTGCCGTCGCGTCCCTTAACGACAAACGGCTCATAAGTGAGAGCCTTCTTTGATGCGAGCAACGCAGGGTCGGCCAGCGACTTGCGGAAAAACTCGGCAGCCTTGGCCGAATTGTCTATTCCGACAGCGGCATACGGACTAAAATTGCGGTAAGAGCTGTATATCTTGCCCAGTGCCGCATAATAGACAGCCGACAGAGCGCCGTCTGACTTGCTGCATTCTTCGGCCTTGTCTTCAAGCCGGGCTAGCCTTGAAGGAAGCGAGTCGGGCGAGATAGAATACCAAACCGACGCCATGCAGGTCTCTGCCTTAAGCAGATGGCCATAGTCGCCGCCGGCCTCAGCCTTGTCGGCAATGGTCTGCAGCAGTTGTATCTGTGTCTTCGGCAGGTCCTTATTGGCTGCCTCGTCTACCTGTTTCCATAATTTCGAATAGCTGTCGCCAAACATTGCAGCCGGCACCAGCATAAAAGCCGTAAGTAAAAGGAAAGCGGTTTTTCTCATAATCAACAAAGTTTTTATTCTTAATACAACACGGCATCAACGTCCGCAGGGCTGCATTATGCATGCTTTGTGCCCCTGCTGCGGCGTCTGCCGCCGATGTTTCCTATATTTCTACAAAGGTAACTAATTAATCGTAGCTGACAAAACGATTTAATGTTTTTTGCCGTTTAACTTTCAAAAACTAAAACCTGATTATTGTCGAAGATTACGCATTGGGCACTGATAAATTAACTTTATTTACCAATACAGAAGTTTTAAGCAGCGAGATTTTAACACGCCGGAAGCCGGCATTATAGGAACAACGTCAGCGCAGATATGCCGTTTTATCATGCAGACGAAGCCTCAGCAAGGCAAGAAACATGTAAACAGGATGCAAAAGCTATGCTTTCAGGATGCGAAATGCGGCATATTAGAGCACAAAACATGGCCTTTTGCATGACAAAAAACAGTTGTTTTAAGTGCAAAAAGCAATGATTTATGGCCTTTCTGGAGTATTTACGGGATACAGAAAAAGAACTTTTAAATCTCAATCAGACATAAACCTCTGATTATCAGCAACATACTGAAACAATCGAAAAATGCGAGTTTTTCATACGGAAACGGCATTTCGGCCGTAAGATTGCAAAAAGTGAGATAAATATGTTAACGCAAAAGTACTTACGTTAACATATTTTTACTATCTGTTTTACTGCTGGCAACATAACAACAACGGTATGCCGGCACAGCAGAAGATACTATTTGACAGGAAGAGCAAGCAACTGATACATCAGCGTTGCCGCCATGCGCTCCTGCCCTTCGGTTGAAGGATGCAGGCGGTCGGTGGCCTTGTCGTGGAAATAAGGCAGCTGAGCCTCAACCATCGGGTTAAGTCCGCTGACCGAATTGAGGTCAATCACAGGAACGCCCCACACGTTTCCGGCTTCCTTTACAGCCTCAACATAAGCGTCGAAATACTCTCCGCAGATGTTCTGCCAGCTCTCGTCGGGCTGTATGTTGGTGTCGCCGAATGTGGCGTAAGCCCTGTGCAAGGGTGTCAGCAGCACAATCTGCTTGTCTGGGAAGAGCGTCTTCAGCTTGCTTATGCCTATGTTTATGCGGCCCTTAAAGGTGTCGCCGGTCATCACCGGAGTGCGTTTTTTGCGCTTATACACCTGCTTCTTGCCATGCACGGCAGCAGTAACGGTGTCTTCAGTTTCAACATACCACTCGCCGACGGGCACTCCGGCGTTGAAGTCGTTTGTACCCATGAACACCACTACGGCGTCAACCTCATTGCCATGTTCCTTGCTGAGCTTCTCTGCCTGACGCGGAACGTCGTCCCACTGGCGGCCGCTTATGCCGTAGACATAAGGCGTTATGCCGAGCCACTGCTGCAGATATGCCCAATATTTCTGCCTGATATCATTGCTGTTGTTCTTCGGGTCGGTAATCGAGTCGCCGATATACCCCACCCTTTTGCCTGCCCACGGATGGCGCACATATCCGCTCTTAACGGCAGTGTTGTCGTTCAATACAGTCTGACACGAAGCCTCAGGCGCCATGCACGCCATAAAAGCAAGAGACAATAAAAAAAATTTGTTCATTTCAATTAGTTTGTTAATCGGCCGTAAAGGTAACAAAAGTTATCCGTAACAACAAGACTTATCCTGACAAATAGAGCCAAACGGCACATATAACGGCTACAGACAGCTCCGCCACGCTACATCTGAGGCAGCAGCACTGACAAGTATTAAGAAATATTATCCTTTCATTTTAGGCAGTTTCTCATTTTCTTATTGTATATTTGCAATATGGTTGCACGCACAGGCATGATGCCGTTCTGCAGCGCAACAGGCAACAATGCAGATGCGTCAGCCGCCACAAGAAAAGCAAAACAATTAAACACTGCGAGATATGAATATTGGAGACAAGGCGCCCGAAATACTCGGGCACGACGAAAACGGCAACGAGATAAGGCTCAGCGACTTTAAAGGCCGCAAGCTGGTGCTATATTTCTATCCTAAAGACCTTACGTCGGGATGCACTACCGAGGCGTGCAACCTGCGCGACAACTACACAAAGCTGAAGGAGCTCGGCTACGAGGTGATTGGCGCAAGCGTGGACGACGGCAAGCAGCATCTTAAGTTCATAGCAAAGAACGAACTGCCGTTCCACCTCATTGCCGACACAGAGAAGACTCTCGTCGAGCAGTTTGGCGTGTGGGGCGAGAAGAAGATGTACGGCCGCACCTACATGGGCACCTTCCGCACCACCTTCATCATTGACGAGAACGGAGTGATTGAGCGCATAATCTCGCCAAAGGAGATCAAGGTGAAGAACCACGCCGAACAGATTATCGGAGAACAGAAATAACATAAAAGATAACAGCCGCCACAACGCCCCCGCTACAGCAAGGGGGCGCAAGCGGCAAAACCCTATTAACCCTAAACATAAAACTCATGATTAACCGACAACTTCTGCACCCGGAGAGCATCGTCGTAATCGGCGGCTCAAACAACGTTCACAAACCCGGAGGCGCCATCGTGCGCAACATTATCAACGGAGGCTACAAGGGCGTTCTGCGCATTGTCAACCCTAAAGAAGACGAAGTGCAAGGCGTAAAGGCATTTCACGACATAAGCGAACTACCGCCCACCGACCTGGCTATTCTCGTAATACCATCGCACATGTGCCCCGAAACAGTAGACCGCCTGGCTGAAGACAAAGGCGTAAAGGCCTTCATAATAATATCTGCAGGCTTCGGCGAGGAGACAAAGGAGGGAGCAAAGCTCGAACAACACATACTCGACACCTGCGAACGCCACGGAGCAGCACTCATAGGACCTAACTGTATCGGTCTGCTCAACTCATGGCATCACAGCGTGTTCACCAAACCAATACCTACACTGCACGAAAAAGGCGTCGACTTCATCAGCGGTTCGGGCGCAACGGCAGTGTTTATCCTCGAGTCGGCCGTAACAAAGGGCCTGCCGTTCAACTCTGTATGGAGCATCGGCAACGGCAAGCAGATCGGCATCGAGGACGTGCTGCAATACATGGACGAGAACTTCGACCCGGAGAAAGACTCACACGTCAAGCTGCTCTACATCGAGAACGTGAGCAATCCTGACAAGCTTCTCTTCCACGCTTCATCGCTCATACGCAAGGGATGCCGCATAGCAGCCATCAAGGCCGGCAGCAGCGAGAGCGGAAGCCGTGCCGCATCATCGCACACAGG
>OKXB01002134.1_pt1 | contig 16806 bp, 13 predicted proteins | sample 1601731 | NCBI WGS metagenome assembly OKXB01 (sample SAMN04414077, study PRJEB24778) | human gut metagenome | material: faecal | host: Homo sapiens | reverse complement strand
CCAAATCGGCTTCGCCGATGAGATTTTGCATTACTGAATCATTTTCTTACGGTCTTAGCAGTAAATGCTTCGACCTGTACCGAATAGTTACTATTTTTCATAAATATGCCCTCCTTTAAATGCCGCCTAACTTCTGATAGGCCGGATAAATTACCAGTATCATGACAATAATCAGATACAAAATCATCGGGAACAAAAGCTTTGTCGATGCTTCCTCTCCCTTTTTACGAATCTTCTTCTGCAGCTCCTGCCGGGTATCCCTGATCTCCTCCTCCAGACAGGATAAAAGCTGCCGGTTTCCTTTCCGCAGGTTCACGGAAAGCAGAAATCCCAGCCTGCGGCAGCTCCTCTCTTCACAATGCATTCCCCATTGTGTATAGACCTCATCCTCCGGGATACCATTGGCAAGCTGATTCCCTGCACTCCGCAGTTCTTTCAGCAGATAGCTGTGTGCACGATCCTTCTCCCGAATTCCTGCATACAAAGACGTAATTGTCAGAAAGGCATTGCGCACATTCAGTCCTGCTACCAGATACAGGCGGAGCTTTTCGACAAACTCCGGATAAACTTCCTTTAAGCACTCTGCCTTCTTCCTGGCGGAGCTTAACTCCATCCGGGTGATTTTCCACGCCCAGACATATCCTGTCAGATAGAGAAAAAGAATCCCCGTCATCAGCATCCTTCCCGGCGTATTGTGATACAGCTCATCGAAAAATCCCGGCGAAGTCCATTGAATATATGCCATGATGGCAAAAGGCATTGCGGTCATAATCCGAAGCTCCATGCGCCGGGATGCCATCAATAAAAACAGCTCCCTTCGCAACTCCGTCTTTTCCATGATAATCTGCGAAGTCTGTTCCATCACCGACGACAGATTCCCGCTATGGTGATAAGCGGTTTCATAAATTTCCGAAAACTCCCGGATCTCTGTCACCCGGAGCTCCTCACCTACCATCCGCCAGGTTTCTGCAAAGGGGCGATGATTCTGCCGGGCGATTGCAAACCGCCTTAAGATCTTACAGATCACGCTGCGCTCTCCATACAGCTTTTCCAAATCAGCATAGCTATCCAGAAATGCATTCTCCACGGAATATCCGGCGCGCAGGGATGTGACCGTAAACCGTAAAAGCTCCACAAACTGTTCCCGTACCTGATCTTGCTTTTTCCGGATCAGATTCCCACATTCCAACCGGAAATAGAGAACACCAACAGGAATAAGCAGCACATAAGCCCACCATTCCCGATAGAAAAAATAATTCAGAACTCCAAGAACAGCTCCTGTTTTTACAACCAGTAATAAAATTTCCCTGCCCTGTATAGAGATTAAGGAGTCCCTGTTAAATACGGACCAGCTTGCTTTTTGTTTTCTCAGTAAATTCCCCAACCTTCACTAATTCCCCCTGTTGATTTCTCTTAAAGACAGTGTTCATACAAACCTCTCCATCTGCAATGTGCATAGGCTCTGCAACCTCCATGACAGCACGTCCCCCGTTCTTACACCGACCCAGATGAACCATCACATCAAACCCCTCTACAATCTGTCTGCGGATCGCCGAGATTGGGATTTCCATTCCCATGAGCACCATCGTTTCCAGACGGCTTACCACATTCCGGACACTGTTGGCGTGCACCGTTGTCATGGCACTGTGTCCGACATTGACGCTTTGCAGCATATCAATCGCCTCCTGTCCACGCACCTCCCCGACGACAATGCGGTCAGGACGCATACGTAAGGACGTCCGGATCAAATCACGGATCGTAATTTCCTTACAGCCTTCCACATTGGCATTCCTTGTTTCCAGACGGATCAGATTGGGGATTCCAAGAAGCTGCAGCTCCGCACTATCCTCAATGGTGATGACTCTTTCCTCTGAGGGAATGTACTGGGATAACACATTTAAAAATGTCGTTTTCCCGGATCCGGTTCCTCCGCACACCAGAATATTGGCTCCGTCCTGTACCGCCTGCTTTAACCAGTCACGGCACTCACAGGTAATGCTTTGAAGCTCAATGAGCTGATCCATTGTAATCGGTGTTTTCGGAAAGCGCCGCACGGTCAGAATCGGGCCGTTAATCGCCACCGGATCAAGCACAACATTTACTCTTGCACCATCCTTTAACCTTGCATCCACAATCGGGCTGGCATCGTTGATGGCACGGTTGCAATCCGCTGTAATCTGCCAGATGACCTGGGTCAGCTTTTCCCTGGACTCAAAGCAGATATCCAGCTTCTTAAGCTTTCCCTTTGTCTCAATGAAAATACCGCTTGTCCCATTCACCATAATTTCTGTAATCTCCGGATTCTCGATGAGGCTCTGCAAAATTCCAAGCTGGCGGATTTCATAAAAAATATTGCGGTGCAGCTTCTCTCTGGACAATAGATCCAGTGGCGTTTTCCTGATCTCTTCCTTCATCCGCAAATCAATTGCTTCATGGATTTCCTCCTCACTCAGTTGTCTTGTCAGATCCATGCTCTTTAAGATTCTTTCCTGAAGTTCATTCATTTCCTTCCTCCTTTTCTCCCACAAAATCAGGGATAATGTACTGCTTGACGTAACGTGCCAGATCCCCATAGGTCAATTCATCAAAACGAATGGGAATTTCCTTAAATACCGGAAACTCTATCTTCCTCGTTTTGGCCAGAACATCCTCATATTCCATTGTCCGTAAGCCTCTCTCGTACTGATCCATCTTGGCAAGCGATACTCCATCTCCACGAGTAATGGTATACACATGCGTGCAGCTCCTGAGGATATCCCACAGATCTGCCACCCCATCCGTCAGGTCAAGAATCAGGTACTCATAATCGCTGCATTTCTCAATCTCCGCAAACAGTTCAATCCACTGCTGTCCATGGACTCCTAAAATACTCTGGTAAAGCTGTACCGGCGGAACAAAATCCAGTCCGTGTATATTTTCCACAATGCTCGAAAGCCGCAGGGACAGCTTTTCTTTTGCACACTGGAAATAGTAAACAAGGTCGGAAATATCATACTGGAAGCTTCGTTTCAGCAACGCTTCCAGACCGGAATACCGTTCAAAATTCATGTATAATACTTTTGCTTTCTTTGAAAGAATCTGCCCCAGTGCAAAGGAAAAGGTTGTCTGCAGACATCTCCCGACCGGTGTATAGATTCCGATAATTTTCATTTTTTCTGTATTCGTCCTGACACAGGACATTACATGGCCGGCCTCCTTCATGTAATACGCCATCACCTCCCGGAAAATGGCTTCACAGGATTGATATTTATGAATATGTAACAGGGATTTGTTAAGACAGTCACTGCTTTCGCTTAAAATGATGATGTGTGGAATGTTGAGGGCCTCCACCTCCCGCTGATATACATTTTCCGATATGAGAAGACATTCGATTTCTTCCTGCTTAGAATAGGCAAAGAACCGCTCCGGCTCTGTAAAAACGTGAACCTGAAAGGGCAGATTTGACTTATTGCTGATAAACTCCATGAAACCATACGCATATCTTTCCTCGCTATCGAAAACTGCAAGGATTGGCTTGTCCAAATAATACCTCCTTATGCTGTTTTAATGTGCGGTGTTACTGCTTGTTTACGCGTAAAAATCTGAAAAACGGAAGGATTTCTTCCAAAAGAGTCTGATTACGAACGTAATCTTATGACCACTTTGTTTTTGTAATATGAATTATATACGAAAATTATATTGTTGTAAATAGTTTTTTTGTGGAAAATCACAAATTTGTACAGGGGTTATAAAAGAACATAGAAATTTATGGCATACAGAGCACAAACCCCGGGGATCCCAAGCAGTCCGGAGGTCAGAAAGGTAAAGAGATTCATTCCCACATCGCACAGTGGAAAATCGGTAATGACAAAATGATTGACCACAAAGATCGTACAAAGTCCCATCAGTCCCCGTAAAATGAAGTTTAAGAATTTCTCCAGCATATCCTGTCCTCCCTTTCTCTTCCATCGTATGTATAAGATTCCGGTTTTATGCTTATACTCCTAAAACAACAGGTAATTTTTTCCTGACTGGCTACATAGGATGTAAAAATATCAAAAGGGGAATAAAGCTATGAAAATGTATTTTGGCAGAACGAATGCTGCAAACCGTACGATCAGCGAGCGTGAAATGAAAAGAAATGCACTTTTATCCGATCTTGAAAAAACAAAACGGGCTCTGGAAATTGCCTACTCCGGTTTCGACAATGTCACAGAACCCGATTTAATTGATTGTTATATTTATGAAGTAAATGCCATTATGAAACGCTACCAGTTCCTTATGGCGCAGGCTGATTTACTATCCTCAAACCCTCAGACCACGGAGACTTCCCTCATTGCCGAGGCTCTCCATTAACTGATTCTTTCCATAAGTCAGTCCCGCATAAACGGTCTGTGTATTCTCCATAACAGAGCCGGAGGTATCCTCCTTGCTGACCGTGGCATAAGCATCGTGAAGCTTACGCATCATCTTCTCCACCTCGGCAAGCTCCTTCGTGCTGTTGTGGAGCTTTGCCTTGGATAAAAGCTTCACAGCATAAACATAAAGGCTTAGCAGATTGCCCGCAAGGACATAATCCATATGCAGGGAAGCCATCAGCTCACGAATGCAGCCTTCTGCCCTGCGGATCGATACCGCAAAGCCTTCGGTATCGCCATTTACATGAGCTGCCTTTGCGTCTTCTATGTAGGTCAGCAGCATTTCATAAACAATCACAACAAGCTCTGATTTATTCGCCTGTGAAATACGCAGCGTATAATTCTGTTTCATTTCCTTTGTCATCCGATCATCACCTCGTTACTCATAATCGGTAACTATTCAGAGCCATGCAAAAATGCTTTCTGCGAATGCTTGCATTCAAACAGAATAGCAATTTTATATGGCGAAGTAACCACATTCGTGAAACCACGCTGTGAAACAGAGATTTTACGAATAGGGTTCTGAATAGTTATCACTATTTTAAATAGTTACTGCAAAAGCTGCAGTACCTGAGACGGACGTTCATTGGCCTGCGCAAGCATCGAAGTACTTGCCTGGGACAAAATCTGAACGGTCGTATATTCCGTCATTTCCTCTGCCATATCCACATCCATGATTCTGGAATAAGCAGCCGTCATATTTTCACTGGATATATCCAGATTGTTGACGGTGTGCTCCAGACGGTTCTGATAAGCGCCCAGACGGCTCCGGCTGGCTGATACATACTTAATCGCTTCATCCACCTTATCAATCGCTTCGTTTGCACCCTCTGCAGTACTTAAATCTATGTTCGAAATTCCCATATTCTCCAGGGACATCTTCGGAATACGAATCCCAAGCTGCTGGCCTTCATTTGCTCCGATCTGCATATCCATGGCACCAAAGCCCTCCAGATCAAGATCAAGACCGGTAAAGGATGCAGCATTCGTCAGGCGGAGCTTTAATTCAAAATTACCGGATCCGGCAATTGTCACAATATTTCCATCAATCGAAGTTACATCGGCATCCTTCGGGAAGCCCTTTCCAAACTTCTTCGTGGTTACTTCATTAATCGTTCCATCTGCATTGTAAGTAACATCCAGCTGATCAATGGTATAGGTTCCTGCCAGGATTTCATCGCTATAATAAGCCACTTTGGCGTTCTTATTGTTGCTGTAGCCTCTTAAGTCAAAGGATCCGTCCAGAATGGTCTGTCCATTAAACTCCACGGTTTCAGAAATGCGGGTAAGCTCTTCCTTTAACTGCTTTACTTCATCCTGAATGAGCTTACGGTCATCATCGGTAATGGTTCCGGTACTTCCCTTCACGGCCAGCTCATTGATCCGCTGCAAAATATCATGCATTTCGGACATCGCACCATCTGCAATTTCAATGATGGAAACGCCATCTCCGGCATTGTCACTTGCCTGATCAAGCCCCTTGATCTGTGCATTCATTTTCTTGGACATGGCAAGTCCCGAAGGATTATCCTTCGCATTGACTACCTTTAATCCGGAGGATAATCTTGCAAGGGAATCCTGCAGACGGTTATCGTTCCGGTTTAATGCGTTATTTGCAATGACTGCTGATGCGTTAAAATTAATTCTCATATGCTCTTCCTTTCTGTATCCCCGGTCTGTCTGACAAATGCAATAAATGCTTTCGCTGCCCGATAGAGCTGTACGGAGTCTGCTTTGCTGCCTGATTTTTGTTCCTTTGTCTGGTTTTTATTAAAATCCTTAAGATTTAAGCCATTCGTGTTTGTAAAATAAACAGCACCCGGTTGGATCCCTTCCTTAACAAGCTGCTCCTGCCATTCTGCCTTATGCTCTTCTAAAAGTGCTTTTCCTGCTTCCTTCTCACAGGTACAGTAACCACTCAGTCCCTGTTCCGTCAGCCTGAATTCTGCAGCCGTCTTTCCAAAAGGCTCCGAGGTAAATGTAATTGCTACTCTTCCCTCTTCCTGTTCATTATGGATCACCTTCAGATTAATCGCGGTAAGCGATCCATCAATTTCAATCGGGATCTCATAATTCTCTTCTCTTGCCAGAGACTTCATCAGACCCAGCTGCTTATAAAATCCTGTCATGCTGCGAATGTCTGAGGAATACCGGATACCGTCCTGTTGCGGATCAAAGGCTTCCTGTTCAAACGTATCCTGAATCTCTCCGGTCATTTTCCCGTAGGTCTGTACCGTTTCTTCCCGGCTGTTCATATGGCGCAGGATTTCTTCGCCATGCTTTGCGATGAAATTCTGTTTTTCATTCTTATTTTTCAGAAGCTCATTCATCTTCCGGAAGCTTTCCGCAGATGCGTTTAACAGGGTATCCATTGCCATCAGATGATCTGCAGTAATAGGCTGTGCATAATCACTTAACTGCTGCATTACATCTTCTTCTGCCTTATAAGCCTCTCTTATTTCCGCATAAAGCTCCTGCTCATATTCCTTCTGTGCTTCCTCACTTCCTGCCTGATCCAGAAGCGTATAAAGATCTGCGGTATCCCCCGCATAACCTTTTTCGATCTGTGAAGTGATGGATTCGATGGCACTTTCCTTCGCGGTTACACCGCCAAAGTGATCGTCCACCCGGTAATCCAGCTTCCTGGAGGCTTCCTTTTTCGTGCTCCGCAGTGCAGTGAGCAGATTTTCAAGTGTCAGCTCCATATCTGCCTGCATGGCTGCTCCCAGGGGAGCTGCATCATTCTTTTCAATCTGATGCATCAGACGGTAAATACCGATGTATGCGCTGCGCTCCTCTTCGGTAATGTCATGATCCTGTTCCAGCCTGTATAAGAACCTGCTGTAGGATTCCATATCATCTGCGGTATCTTTATTTTCTTTTAAAAATGTATCCAGATCCTCTAATTTCATGGAAATGGGATTCACGCCCTTACGGATCATCTGTAATACCCGGCCCGGCTTCATCTCGCGGATGACTCCTGTCAGCAGTGTATCCTTTTCCTTGACCTTCGTAATGTTCTCTTCACTGATTTCCATCTGGTTATAACCAAGGATACGGACTGCTCTGCGGTTTTCTTCGGTTGCGGCAAGGCTCAGTTCATCAAGAAGATCATCCACATTCCGGAAGGCCTTCGCAATCTGATCTCCCAGATCCTTTCTCGGTGCGGTCATCAGCTCTTCGTAGCTTCGGGATGCCTTTTCACAGGCACGGCGCTGTGCCTCACCGGTATCCGCGATCTTCTTTAACGTATCCTCAGGTTCAATCTGTTCCACGAAGGAAACCGGTGCGGTACGGATACTCTGGATGAGCTCCATGGACTCATCAAACAAAGATATTTTTTCCTTGGCCTGAACCACGTCCTCTTCCCCTGTCAGGCTTAAGGATAACTGATCCTCAAGCTGCTTTAAGAGCTTCACGGTTTCTTCGACCGGGGCGGTATCCAGCTGATAGCCGCTTCGTAATAATTTCAGATTTGCTTCAAAGGACATCTGGAGTCTGGTCTCTTCTAACTGACGCTTACCACGGATTTCCTCCAAATAAGTTTCCCTACGGGTGAGGTCTGCCTTCTTCACCGGAATACCATCTGCAATCGCTGCGGTCACACTGTTCAGATAGTTCTCCATGCGGATCGGAAATTCAATCGTTTCAAGCTTATGTAAGCGCTGCATGGCTTCTTCATCCAGCGGAATTCCCTTTTCAATCAGCCATTGTGCCTGCCCGATGGTCTCTTCGGACACCTCCAGTCCGGCATCTTCAATCACCTTTACGATCTGTGGAAGCAGTGCTTCCAGATCAATCTGCTCCGGCTTCTTCGCATAATACCCGTTCACGGTTCCATCGGCATAATAGCCTGTGCCCTGACGGCTGCCCTCCTGCGGTGCAGAGTACTGTGCAGTATAGAGAGCCTCCGGCGTAGGTTCCATCTGGTTTTCCACCATGTACTTCTCGGAACCCTCCGAAAGCTTCGAAATATTCTTAATCTGTTCATAGGTATCGGTTATGGCCTGCACGTTCTCTTCGGTCAGTGGAATGTCACGGTCATGGAACTGATTTTTGAGTTCATTGGCAAAGCTTTCCGAACCCGTAATCTTACAGAGCTCTTCATCACTTAAGGTATCCGTATACCCGACAACCTCTGTTCCACCCTTTACAAGTGCTGCTTTTATACGATCGACAATGGTCACAACCGTGTCAATTTCCGTACTTCCCGGATGAAAGCCTTCCTCTTGCAGCTTCGCAAAATCTTCATCGGACATACAATTAGACATTACTGCCATATAGTCACGACGAGCCTTGGTATCCTCTTGTCCCGCCATCCGCATAACCTCTTCTGCGGTCCTTCCGTGACCTGCGTAAGCGCTGTTATCCGTAACTGTGCCAGAAATGTCTAATGCAAATGAACTTCTTCCTGCCCGTTCTGCGTTCCGGGTGGAAGTACGATATGCAGTTGTGGCTCTGTCAACATTTATACTCTGCTTTGCGGAATCCGTTTCCGCAGAAAGAAAATAAACGTTCATAGAGTAAATCTCCTAAAAAGGTATTCATTTCCTATAAAGTTAAAAATAAGGGCGAATGCTTTCACATTCACCCTTTATTTCGGCATATTATTTTGATTTCTTAACCATTTCCCTGATTTAAAAATAAACCGGGCAGATAACCTAAAACACAAAGATCAGCGCACTGTACGGAGGAAGATCCAGGGTCAGGCTGTAATTACGGTAATCACAGCTTTCCTTTACTGAAGTAATTTCCGCAGGTACTTCCATACCCTGTCCTCCAAACCGGACATCATCACTGTTTAACAAAAGCTTATATTTCTTTTTCTTCGGAACACCAACCTTGTAATTCTCCCATTTCATCGGAGTCATATTAATGATAAACATAAGGTTATTCTTACCATTGGATGCCTTACGGAAAAAGCTGTATGTACTTCTGTCCTTATCATCACAATTCAGCCATTCAAATCCGTCCCAGCTGTTATCAATCTCATACAGGCACGGATATTTGTTGTAAAGCTCCAGTAAATTCTTCACATAATCATGAAGTCCCCTGTTCAGATCCTCCTGAAGAAGGAACCAGTCAAGCTCTCTTGCTTCACTCCACTCTCTTTCCTGTCCAAAGTCCTGTCCCATGAACAGAAGCTTTTTACCGGAATGACCAAGCATATATGCATAGCCCGCACGGAGATTCGCATATTTGTCCGTCTTATATCCGGGCATCTTATTGACCATGGAGCACTTCAGATGAACGACCTCATCATGTGACAGGGGAAGAATATAATTCTCACTGTCATTATAGGTCATGGCAAACGTCATGGCATAGTGGTTATCCTTACGGAAATACGGATCCAGCTTCATATATTCGCAGAAATCATGCATCCATCCCATGTTCCACTTAAAGGAAAAATCAAGTCCACCGTCTTCTATCTTACCGGTCACCTTGGGCCAGGCGGTAGATTCCTCCGCAATTGTAAGGAATCCGGGATATGTTCCACGGACAACGGAATTCAGATGCTTAAAGAATTCAATAGCTTCCAGATTCTTGTTATCACCATATTTGTTGGGAACCCACTGTCCCTCTTTCTTTCCGTAATCGAGATAAAGCATGGATGCAACCGCATCAACACGGATTCCATCAACATGGAACTTACGGATCCAGAATAATACATTGGCAATCAGGAAGTTCTTTACTTCCGTCTTTCCGTAATTAAAAATCTTGGTTCCCCAATCCGGATGTTCTCCAAGACGCGGATCCGGATGTTCAAAAATACATTCTCCATCAAACCGTCCAAGTCCATGGGCATCGGTTGCAAAGTGAGCCGGAACCCAATCCAGAATTACACCGATGTGATGCTTATGCAGCTGATTGATGAGATACATGAAATCATCCGGCGTTCCGTAACGGGAGGTCGGTGCATAGTATCCGGTCACCTGATAACCCCAGGATCCATCAAACGGATGCTCAGCAATTCCCATCAATTCAATATGAGTATATTTCATTTCTGTCAGGTATTCCACAATGCGGTCTGCAAACTCACGATAATTGTAGAATCCCTGCTCGTCCGGACGTGGATGACGCATCCAGGAACCAATATGACACTCATAAATTGCCATTGGCTCTTTATTATAATCCTTCAGATCACGTTCCTTCATCCACGTGGTATCTGTCCAGCGGAACTTTGTCAGATCCGTTGTTCTTGACGCTGTTCCCGGACGTAATTCTGCACTGTTTGCAAATGGATCTGCCTTATACAGCTTCTCCCCTTCCTGCGTAATAATCAGATACTTGTACAATACCCCCGTTCCGACTCCTTTAACAAATACAGAATGAATTCCTCCCGGTCCCAGCTTCGTCATTGGAGTTGCACTCTCATTCCAGTCGTTAAATTCCCCGATCACATAGACCTGCTTTGCGTTTGGAGCCCAAACCGCAAAGAACATTCCCTCTTCTCCGTTTTCACAGGAAGGATGTGCCCCCAGCTTCTCATAAATATCATAATGAGTCCCCTGTGCAAACAGATACTGGTCATCCTGGGAAATGAAGACTGTTGGCTTCTTTTTCTTTTCTGCCATACCTCTACACACCTTTCTCTAGTAATGCATGAAATCTTTTTCTCTTAAAATGATCATATCCTCATCATCATATCGATTTCCAAATAGAACATCAAAGAAATGCTTTGGCGTCTTCTTATCCGCATAATAAATTGCTTCATCCACAAGCTCTTCAATCTCGGAAAGCGTTACCTCATGATCACCGGTCTGCAGATCGGCAATTCTCGTATGCAGCGCCAGAATTCCAAGATCATCAATCGAGTATTCCTGCTCTAAAGCATATTTTCTTGCGTATTTCACAAGCGTCTGGTCATCCAGTGCTTCCAGATCCACTCTTAAATTAAATACTTCCTGTAAGTCCTTATTCCTGGCAAGGAATGCGTCCATCCGGTTCTTAGTATCCTCCAGAACCAGAATCAGCCCCTTTTCCTCCTGATTCATCTCACGAAGCAGAACATCCACAGAAGGCTTCTTAAGTGCTGCGGCATCCTCCACGATCAGTGCACCGTTTGCCAGCTTATTTAACGTCTCTGCAATATCCTTCTTGTTCAGAACTGATCCGGAGATCTTCGCAACCTTACCGGAGAAATTACTGTCATTGGACTGCACATCCTTAATCAGGAGCTTTGCAAAAGCAGTAGATTCCGTTCCCTCTTCACCGGTGACAACAACATTGCCAGTGTAGGAAGCAAGGCTGATGTTATCGATGACCTCCGCAATCTGACGGCGTGTCCGGCGGTGATGGATAAACGGAGCAAACTCTTCTCTTTCCTGCTCTGTCAGTTCGCGCCCCTTTTCTGTAGAGGAGATCACTTCCCCAGTCGTTTGTACCGGCTCGTCCTCCTTCTTAATCTCTCTTGGTGCCCTAAGCTTCTTAGCCTGTGCTGCCTGTGCCGGAACTTTTTCCGTCATTTCCGGTATATCTTCAAACTCTAACACAATATTCTGTGTTTCACCAAAATTCTGCTGAACCTTTTTCTTCTTTCTGCGGAGAGGCATCTTCTTCGGCTCTTCCGGTTCTTCTGCTGCTTCTTCCTCCGGATTCTCCTCTGTCGTTTCTACCCCGGCAGCTTCTTCCGTTACTTCCTCTGCGGCCTCTTCGACCATTTCTTCCCCGGATTCCTCCGCAGTTTCCTCTTCCTCATCGATGATCTCGGCATCCTCAACCAGTTCGTCCGGAACAGAATCCTGTACTTCTCCCATAACCGGTTCTGTCACCGGCAGCTCTTCCATCACTTCATCCACAGATTCTTCGATGATTTCTTCCGGTTCCTCCACAGGCTGCGGTTTCACCTCTTCCTTCTGCTGTGGATGAGCTTCCTTTTCTTCCCGCTGCTTCTCAATATCGGAAACCTTGACAACCTTCGGCTTTTCCTTATCGGCACGAAGCTTTTCTTCCTTCATGGCCGCAGTTACCATGGCATTTTCCAGCTCTTCCAGAAGTCCGGATTTCGTAGACTCATCAAAATCGGCAAACAGGTTGTCCGTCTGCTTACGCACGCGTTCACGGATTTCCTTGAGACGTCTTTCCTCATTCTCCTTCTTCATCCGCTCCCATTCCGCCATCACATCCTCGATGCTGAGCTGTCCGGTAATCTGCTTCTCTACCTGTTCGGATTCCGGCACCACCAGACTAATCTGTCCGTCATACTCCTGGGAAAGCATATCATCGTACCCGGATTTTTTATTAAAGGTGCGGATCACACCCGTATTGGACATCGCATCCATTGAAGCAGGCGTAACTCCCGGTGTGACCTCTTCCTGTTCTTCCTCCACCGGACGGAAAGCGGTACGGTCTGCGTTCTTCTCGGCAAGCTCGGAAACCACATCCTGCACGTTCACTTCGGAAGTATTGCCAAAAAACACTTCCTCATCTGCCTGTTTCAGGTCTTCATCCGTGATCAGCTTCATCTCATCGGTATCCTGACGAAGAACCGGCTGTACCTTTTCCTGCACTTCCTCTATGGTCTGCTCTGTTGCTTCTGTCGGAGCTGTCTCCTGTACAAGGGCTTCCTGTACTTCTGCTTCCTGAACCTCTGCTACAGATCCTTCTGCGGTTACCGTCTGTTCCATCTGCGGTTCAACCGGCTGCATATCCGGTATCCGGATCATTTCGTTATCCGCAGCCGCATCGGTCTGTGCGGATTCATCCGCACCCTCTGTATGATCTACCGGTGCATACATCTGTGTCATCATGAGATCATTCACTTCACCTGCTGGCATGTCTCCGGTTTTATTCTCCAGAAGCTCCCGCATACTCTCTGCGAGCTCCTTCTGTAAATTAATCGTATTGTACTGGCTGACATCAACCGGTTTCACCTGAATATCCAGATCTTCTTCCTCTGAAGAAGCCTGTTCCGTCTTCGGAATCTGCTTCGTATCGTCTGTCAGCTGATTCATCTGACAACTGTATTCATCATCGCCCTCGTCCTCGGTTTCATACTTTGCCTCCTCACGCACAGCTGCCTGATCTACGGCAAAGTCTGAAGCACGCATTCCATTATGGCTCTTCAATTCCTCGTACTTCTGTTGCTGCTCCGGTGTTAAATGTGTATGCAGCATCTTAAGCTCATATGCCTTAAGAACATATCTGCCTTCCCCAAACCACAGAATCATCTCATCGCACTCTTCAATGCATTTACTTTCAAGACCTACCCTGTGGTAAAGATAAGCCAGCTCGTAGGCCCATTTTTCACGGTAATCATGGCGCTTTAATTCTTCAAGAACCTCAATCCGCTCCTCCAGGCTTACATCCTGTGCTTCATACAGCTTATACTGCAGAATATATCTGCCGCTGTCCTTCGGTGCAAGCTGGACAAATTCCTTGTAGTATTCAATCGCCTGAACATATTCTCCAAGCTTAATAGATAACTCACAGAGAGAATATACGATCAGCCGCCCCTTCTGCTTTTCATAGGCCAGAAGAAGAATATTCCTGCTGTCTTCATATCTCCGGTTAATTTTATATAAATCACTGATGGTACAGAGCATCATCACGCTTTTTACCCTGCGCCAGTCAATGGAATCTGCGATTTTAACTGCTTCCTCGTATTCGCCTTCTGAAATTAAGGATTTAATCTCATCTGCACGTACTTTGTATTCATATTTATCCAAGGTAGTCACCTCTATATTTCTCTGCCAAAAGGCATACATAGTTACGCTATCAGTTTACCATACGGGGTATAAGATGTCAAAAATAAAACGCAAAAAAGAACAAGATATGGGCAGGTTCTTCCAACATTACCCATAGATCTTGTAGTAAATTTCGTTGGAAAGCAGTGCAAATTCCTGTAAGGTCAGTGCTTCCCCCCGGACAGACGGCGAAAATCCAAGCTTTTCAAGGGCTTCCTGTGCCTGCTCCCGGCCGCAGGGGATATCCCCGGCGTTACCGATTCCATTTGCCAGTGTTTTCCTTCTCTGGTTAAAAGCCGCCCGGATCAGGCGGAACAGGAATGCCTCGTCTCTTACCTCAACAGGCGGCCTGTCATATCGTTTCAGCCGGATGACCGCACTTCCCACATTGGGCTTCGGAATGAAGCAGCCGGGAGAGACATAGGCCACGATCTCCGGCTTTGCATAATACTGCACCGCGAGTGACAGGGCACCATAATCCTTTGTTCCGGGACCTACCTGCATCCGGTCCGCCACCTCCTTCTGCACCATAATCGTAATGCTGTCAAGCGGAACATGGCTCTCAAACAGACCCATGATAATCGGTGTCGTGATATAGTAGGGGAGATTTGCCACAACCTTGATTGGCTTTCCTGCGTTTTGCTCCTCCACAAGCTTCTGAATGTCCACCTTCAGGATATCCTCATTGATCACGGTCACATTGTCATAAGGAGACAGGGTATCTTCCAGAATCGGAATCAGGGACTTATCAATCTCAACCGCAATGACCTGACCGGCACTTTCTGCCAGATACTGTGTCATTGTTCCGATTCCCGGTCCGATTTCCAGTACGCAGTCCTCCTTCGTAATTTCTGCGGATTCCACAATTTTTTCCAGAATATGACTGTCAATCAGAAAGTTCTGCCCGAATCGTTTCTGGAAATTAAAGTTATATTTTTTCAAAATCTCAATCGTTCCTGTAGGATTTCCTAATGTCGGCATGCATTTTCTCCTGTTACTGTTTCTTTTTCTGAAATCCGTAAACCTGTTCTGCATTGGCAAATGTCACCTGCATAACCTGCTCCGGAGTGATTTCCTTTAACTCTGCTATCTTCCCTGCCACATAGGGAAGGTTTAAAGAGGAATTCCGCTTTCCCCTGTTCGGAACCGGAGAAAGATACGGACTGTCTGTTTCGAGAACAATTTTCTCTAACGGAAGATATTTTACCACTTCTGCGAGCTTTCTTCCATTGCCAAAAGTAACAACTCCGCCAATTCCAAAATAAAACCCCATATCAAGAAAGGTGCGTGCCAGCTCCACGGAATAGGAATAACAGTGTACGATTCCCCCGATTTCCCCGGCACGATGCTCCTGCATAAGATCTACGGTATCCTTAGCAGCATCCCTCGAATGAATAATCAATGGAAGATGTGTCCGTCGCGCCATTTCCATCTGCGCTTCAAACCATTTCTTCTGAATCTTCCGATCCGGCTCATCCCAGTAATAATCAAGGCCAATCTCACCGACTGCAACAACCTTTCCCCTCTGCTGCAGTGCTTCCTCTCTGCAGAGCTTCTCCATAAAAGCCAGATCGTCATCTGTCAGTTCCCCTGTATCGGAAGGGTGCACCCCGATGGATGCATAAATAAAATCATACTTCTTCGCAAGATCCAGGCTGTCCCGACACCCCTTCAGGCTGGCTGCAACGTTAACCACTCTCGTAATTCCTTCCTCCGGAAGTTTCAGCAAAAGCGATTCCCTGTCCTCATCAAAGGCCGGATCATCATAATGTGCATGCGTTTCAAATATCATCATATGCTCCTGACTGCCCGATTTTTCACGGTTTTCGGGCACAATTAAAATTTCTTAAAAATTTTTTAATATATTCTTTCAAATATTAATTTAAGGAGAAAAAATATGGAAAACAAATTAACCAATAGGTTTGCCAGAACAGCAGCGATTTTATTGATGCTTATTATGGCCGTCTGCTGTTTTTCCGTGAGGGGGGGGTAGTTCTGCCCTCGGCATCTGCGGAAAATATCGTTGATTTGACTGCTCAAAACAGCGTCGCGGATGATTTTGCTACAAACCAGGCTTCAACGGCGAGCTATATAAATAACGGCGGCGCCTGGGTAGGCGGAGGCCCCGATTTATTCAATATGGGTTCCGGCGGTTATATGGTATATAAACTGCAGATACCTGCCGCGGAAGCTATAAAAGCTGCCGCTAATTACAGGCATTGGTTAACATCATATGACGGTAACGGAGGGGTGCATCAATATTCAGGCAGTTTTAAAACAGCCTGGTATGTCACCGATGAAGCGGTTTCCGCGGATTTCAACGGGGATGTAAGCACATGGACGGAAGTACCCGCAAATGAAGCAGCTTCTGCTTCGGTTTACGAATATACTTATAATATCAGAGTGGCGGATGACGCCGCACCTGCCGAAACGCTGTATGTTTGCGTTAAATTTGCAGACAACGCCTCGGAATATCATGGACAGCCCGGCGGAAATGACGGCGCGTGGATAGACAAAATACAGTTTTCCATAGATACTGGAGAGACTGTTGCCGTAACCGGCGTGGAATTCGCTGTTGATTCCAAGGAAATTGCGTATAATACTACCGAAGCTTTGAGTGCTGCGGTAAGCCCAGAAAACGCTACAAACAAACAGATTGTTTATACCTCTTCCAACCCCGAAGCGGTTATAGTGGTAAACGGCAGCGTTCAGGCGATAGGCTA
>OKXB01002133.1_pt1 | contig 16808 bp, 13 predicted proteins | sample 1601731 | NCBI WGS metagenome assembly OKXB01 (sample SAMN04414077, study PRJEB24778) | human gut metagenome | material: faecal | host: Homo sapiens | reverse complement strand
AGAAGGTCTTGTCTTTTTGCATACTCGTAGCATTCCCGAAGTTGTCCTTCGATAGACTGTTCCGTCTGACTGTGAGAACTGAACCTTGCATATATAACTACTCGCTTTTTCATTGTTTCCTCCTGCCGAATACGCTCTCGGGCGTTAAATCTTCCATATTACCGCCGTTTCTCGCATAATCTAGTAAAATATCGGCTAAAATCTTTGCACTTGTTTGTATTCTTTCTTTCGGCAGATTTAATCTGCCTTTTTCTTTGTGCCCCGTTGACAGATTGACCTCAACGGTGTTTTCTTGTATCCGCTTCAACATTCATACTTATTGCGCGGATACTATGTTCTCTTTCCTGATGGCTGTAATGTTCTCTCACCATTACCGCAAAATCCTCCTTATCTCAGATTTCCGCAAGGCGAGAGTATCTCGACTTACGGATTATGTTTTGTTTTTGTTTCTTTCTTCTGCGAATTTCGTAAGTTCGCTCTCGAAAAAGTCGTCGTAGCCGTCCTTTAATTTTGCAAAGGCGGTATCGTGTCGGGCTAACAGTTCTTCGTAGCCCGCCTGTATAAGTTCAACCTTCGTATAGCCGCACTTTTTCAGAAACTCGTTTATTTCTTCCGCCGTCTTTCTCGGAACGCTCGTTCCCCATATAACGTTTTTCGCTTTACGCTCTTCCTTATGCCGTTCTTCGTATCTCTTGTCTTTTTCGCTTCTTGACTTAGCCATCTTTCCGTTCCTCCGTGAATATACAATCGTATCTATACGACGATTATATTTTACACGCTTTGTGTGCGTAAGTCAAGTGCTTTTTCGTTAGTCCGCCGATATTTTTAGTAAGAGCAGGGCGATTTCTTCTTGTGGATACGAGCAAATGTTGCCCTTTCCGAAAAGTCGGTTTCCGACTTGTTCAGCGTATCGTTTTTGAAATAGATTGCAAAAACCTTATCCTGCTTGTAAAAAGTACTCGTTTTCCAATTTATTTTTTGGGCTTTTGCTTTCCGTTTTCTGCCTGCTAAGGCGGGTACACTTGTTTGTAACTCATGATCCGTTATCTCCTTTTCCGTTCACTATATATGGACATTTGCTTGCCTGTTTGCGGGGGTGTTTCACCGAACTTTTTCAAAAAATCTTCCTACTATAATTGGACACTTACCATACCTTTTGGCGGGGTGTTTTTAGAAATTCGCGGTAATTTATTATCCCTCTACTACTATTGGAAACTTCCGGCACGAAAGTAAATGGTTTGCGCGAAACTTTTTTCTTACAGAAGAAAATCTCCTCACTATATATGGACATTTACATATCGTTTGGCGGGGTGTTTTCGGAAGAAATAAAAGTCCTCCTACTTATATTGGAAAGTTACAGTGCTTTTGTTAGGGTATTTCACTAAATTTTTGCAAAAAAATTTCTTCCACTTAACCAAGGACACGAAAATCCGAAAGTTCGGGGTGTGTAGAAAAATTTTACCTTCCATATATACCAAGGACACGAAAATAGTAAAGTTGACGGTCTGACAGCGATATTTCAAAATCTTTTTACGCGAAAAAAATAATCCCTCCATATTAACCAAGGATACGAGTTTTCGTTTTGCAACTGTTTTTGTATGTTTTTTATACTTTTTGCGAACAAAAAGCTGCAAATTAACTCGTATGGGAAAGTATGAATTGTATTATTAAAATCTTCCACAAATAAGTTACGCCCCTGAAAGTTTATTTATCGTTCAGGGGCGTAACTTATTTTAATTTCTATTCCTAATCAATAATATTTAACGTATGTTTTTGTTGATAATCAAATAACTTATTATACAATTGCGTATGTTGGAACTCAGTTTTTCCAAAAGAAGAACGAAGTGCTTTCCCAACAAACCTTATGCCTTCTTTCATATTACCTAGACAGTAAAAAATATTTATGAAATCATGTCCATTGGTTATGTATAATAAATCCTCTTCTTTGCACTTACCCGGGAATGTTGTTTTTACCGACAAAAGCCGCTTTGTAGATATTGGGTTCGTTGGGTTGCATTTATTTAAATGTTCTAGTATATTTTTGTCCATTATAGACTGATTTACATCATATAGCACCGAAGGTTTAATTCCGTCAAAAACCACTTTCCATTTTTTCTTCTCATTCAAGTATCGCAATTCGCTTAAATATTCTAAACATTTCAGACAGTTTAATCTCAAAGTTTTCGGTGCTATTGAAGTATTACAAAACGAATTACATATTCTTTCTATGCAATCATCATTTGCAATAATCATCATTTCCGAGCAACAATAATCACAATAAAATACACGATTACATATTGGCTTTTCTTGATAGTCTTTGTCGCGAATACCTATTACTCGTTTTTGTCTCGGAAAATGTCTTTTTATCATTTTCTCAACACCAAGTTTGCTTTGATATGATTGAACTATATCAACATTTTTTCCTAAAAGCGACTTAAACAAGCGACAATCATCGTCGCCTTCCACTACTACAAATGTTTTATCTTTAGAAGCTGATAACAATAGTTTTAATTCTGATACAGTATCTGCTTCATCCAAGCATTTACGTATCGAATCATCCATTATATTGTTCTCCTAAATCTATTTGAACATTCCAATTACCAGAGATAATCTGAGGAGAATGCGTGGATATGATCACCTGAACGCTTTTATTTAGTGCTACAATTTGCTTGAAATCATCAAGAATTTCTTTTTGCCATGCCACATGAAGAGATATTTCAGGCTCATCGATTAAAAGGAGATTTACATCCGATTCGAATATCAGTTTATAATATAATACTAATATTTCTTGTTCGCCAGAAGAAAGGCTCGTGAGTTCTAAATTTTGTTTTTCATCCGTTACGACAGAAATGCCATCTTCTCTTGATAGAATCATTTTTTTAAAAGACAACTTACTGTTGACGATCCTTTCGTATAAGTCTAATTTCGATATCAGCGACTCAAATACTTTATATTTCTCAATTGCATCGCAAAAGTACACAAACAAATCTTTTGCGAACTCAGGCATATATCTAAGCTTTGATGTGTTTTTTATTTCGGCTAAACCATAATGCTTCAATTTTTCTTGTTTCTGTTGCAAATCTCTTAGATTAGCTTCAAAACTAACTTTATCCATCTTCTCCTTTGTTTCAAACAATCTCGTAATATAGGAACTATCGAGTTGGTTAGCCAACGCAGAATGCTTGCCCATTGCTTTTTCGATTTCTTTCTTCAGCTTACCGGCATTTTCACTGATTACAGTTACATATTCGATTTTTGAAGATGAATAAGATCTTCTTTCTTCAGATGAGGTAATTCTTTTTTCTATAAGGCGTTGCTCTTTAATAAATCGAACTTGCCCGATATCTTGTTTAAGCGTCTTAATTATAAACGATGCTTTTTCAATTTCATCTCTTCTCTCACTTTTATTTTTTAGATTTACTCTTTCATCAAAAATTATAGCCGACCAATAATTATCCTCTAGGTCATAAGGATAAAAATCTCTCAAGGCTCGCGGATCCTCAATAACAATGTGCTCATTTGTTCTAACATCAATAAACACATTCTCATCTACTCTACGCAAATACGGAGGAAAGCCAAAACGGCGCCCCCTATCAATATCTCTTGGATATCTAAACTTTGTATCATTTATCTTGAAATGTTCTTTAAGTTTAGTAATTGTTATACTATCATTATCTGCGATAAATGATATTGATTCAAATGTATGCTGAAGCACATCGCCCAAACTCTTATTGCAAAACTCATCCAAAATAGTAAGAACGGTTGATTTTCCGTAGCCATTGGGCCCAGTAATAATTGTAATTCCTTCGTCTTTTAGCTCAATGTCATAATTGAAGCGACCAAACAGTTTTTTTAATTTAATTGCTTTTAACATATTTTCTTCCTCCTTACATCATAAACTCAGCTTGATCAACAACACGAGAAATTGCTTCTTCAGTATAATCAGGCGGGTAGTTGTATTTTTTCAAAAGTCTTTTAATCTGCATGCGCATTCTTGCGCGCGTATCTTTCTTTTTCGACCAGTCAACCGTTGCGTATTCCTCAACGATAGCCTTTAATTCCATTGCCATAACACGCAGAATATCATCCGACATCAGTTCAACGGCACTCTTATTGGCAACCAATGCGTCATAAAATGCGCGTTCGCGACCTGTCAGATTATTTTTCTTTGCATAGGCTTCATCTTCGACCATTTCTTGCGAAAACGCAATCAAACCGACGATGGTCATATCTGTTTTAAGGTCATCCTCACGGGTGTTGTAGGTTTCTAACAATTTACGCAATCTTTCGCTGTATTTTTTGGCTTTTACTAGGTTATAACCGCGATATTCCCTCACAGCCTCTTTGAGTAAGCGCTCCATTATTTTGATGAAAACATGCGGCGGCTGAGATTGTCTTAATTTTTCGACTTTTTCTTCGCTCAGCAGATCCCAAATATCGCGATTTTGTTCGGTATCTTCAACTTTTGTGAGAATTTCGACCTCGTCGCCCTTAATTGCTTCGGCAATCAACTCTTCAACGTGCTTATTGATACTTTCGGGCGTGATATTAGTCGGCAAATTGCCACGTTCGACCTTTTGAACAAAGTGTCGTACTGCCAAGTAATACAAAACTTTCTTTTTATAGTCCTCATCAAGAATTCCGATAGCCACCACATAAGCGTCTTTAAGTTGTTTTGTAAGTTGTAGGTAAGCCTTCTTTATATCGTCTGTTGAAAGGACAAAATCTGCGCCGTTCTGTATTGCTTTAAGCCTGACAGAATTTGTCCCACCGAAAAAGCCTTTCTTGTCAACGTGGAAAAACATTTCGTCGAGAATAGAGAGCTTTTCCTCAAGTATGGATTTAGCAGTATCCTGAATATCTCTGAGGTTTAATTCTTTATCTCTCGCTGTATAAGTATTTAACGCCTCTTCAAGTGACCTTTTAATGCCGATATAGTCAACAATCAATCCGCTTTCTTTTCCCACGTTTACGCGGTTTACACGGGCTATAGCCTGCATAAGATTGTGTCCTTTCATCGGCTTATCGATATACATAACATCAAGGTCGGTTACATCGAATCCTGTAAGCCACATATCGACGACAATTGCGATTTTGATGCTTCCGTCCTTGCGCTTAAATTCTTTCGCTGCGTTTTCGCGATACGCTTTATCTTTGAAAAGCTTTCTTTCTTCGTCGGTATCTTTATTGCTTTCGGTAACGACAAGGGCAATCTTTTCTTTCAGTTCCGGCGCAAGCCCTATAATCTGATAGTAAAGTTTTGCGGCAATCTTTCTTGACATACAGACAATCATTGCTTTGCCATTCAACACGTCTTTTCTTTCGTTATAATGCTTTAGAATATCGCTCGCAAGCAAATGCAAACGATCGTTATCTCCGATAATAACTTCCATTGACGACCATTTCGATTTAGACTCTTCAATTACGTCCTCCGAAACGTTTTGATTTGCGAGGTCGTCGTAATATTTATCGATTTCCTTCAGCTTGCCGTCATCAAGCCAAACCTTTGCAAGTCTGCTTTCATAGAATATTTTTACGGTAGAACCATCTTCTACCGATTGCGTCATATCGTAAGTGTCAACAGTTTTGCCGAAAATCGCAGAAGTGGAATGATCGCCGGATTCAACGGGAGTACCCGTAAAACCGATATAGGTTGCCTCAGGAAGAGCATCTCTTATATATTTTGCATAACCGTATTTTGAAATAGACGTAAACGTGCCGTCGGGATTCTTTTTGTAAACAATTTGCTCATCAATGCCATAATGAGAACGGTGTGCCTCGTCGGAAATAACAACGATATTTGTTCGTTTGTTCGGAACAATATTGTTTTTGTCAAATTTTTGAAGAGTGGTAAATATAATACCGCCTTCTTTTACCGAGCCTATTTTTTCAAGCAAATCTTCTCTCGATTCAACTTGCACAGGACGTGTTCTTAAAAACTCAGCGGCATTTGAAAACGTTCCGAATAACTGATTATCCAAATCGTTTCTATCTGTCAAAACAACAATGGTCGGGTTCTTCATTTCAAGGTCGGTTATGAGTTTATGCGCCAACATAACCATAGTAAACGATTTGCCGCTACCTTGTGTATGCCAAACAATACCCGCTTTACCATCTCCCTGTGGTTTTAACGAATGTTTTATGCTATCATACGCCTTTTTTACACCGAAGTATTGATGATATTGCGAAAGAATTTTGACGGGCTTTTCCTTGTCGCTATTCATAAAGAAAAGGTTGTTTTTGATTACGTCTAAAAGGCGTTCGGGTTTAAGCAAGCCTTCAAGCAAAACATCAAGTTTATACGCATAGTTTTTCTTATAACCAGCTTCACCGTCAATACTTTTCCATTCGTTGTAGCGAGTAATATCGCTTGTTAGCGTTCCCACCTTATTATTTGCCCCGTCGCTGATAACGAGAAATGCATTGTAGTTGAAAAGTGTAGGTATATCAAAACGATAGCCGTCCGCCTCACCGTTACGTCCTAATTGTTCATAGGCTCTTTCGATAAAGGTGTCCTCATTGTATTCAATGGATTTTAACTCAAATATGACAAGGGGGATTCCGTTGACAAAAAGAATAACGTCAGGGATACGAAGATTACGGCTCTCCTTAAATTTTAACTGATTGGCGACTTGAAACACATTGTTTTTTATGTTGTCAAAGTCAATAAAACGAATAAGCGGGTTTACGTCGCTATGATAGTCTTCAACCTGTATGCCGTCTGTCAACCACTTATGAACAATATGATTACGTTCAAACAAGGACGGATTGTCAATGTTTTTGAGCATAGCGATTGTCTGTTCCAAAATATCAGTTTTAACGCCCGGATTGATGGCAGTAAGTCTATCAAGCAACAATTCTTCATTTATAAAAGAATCAAGCGAACGAGATAGACTCCATTGATCAGTATCAATGGCGTAGTCGTAGCCCAATTCAGTCAATTGTTCTATTATGGCAACTTCAAGACTGGATTCTGTGAATTTAATCTCGCTCATACTAAAACCCCAAAAATATATTTTGCCTTTATATTATAGCATAGAAAACCAAATTTTTCAATCCATTATGCCATCATACAACTACTTATAGCAAAAAACTATTAGAAGTTGCCTATAAACCTATGGTTGATATTCTCGGAAGTATAGACAAAAAGATAGAAAATAATGAGCAAGAAATAAGAAAAATCAATGATTTGGCTTTATGTTTTATCGCAAAAAGCAATAATCTCAATACAGAATTAAAGCCATACATCAAATTCATAAAAGGCAAAAAACCTATTGAAAACGGAAGCACCACAGCCCCTTATTTAAGTATAGATGCCATTACTTCATTTAGATATGAAAGTGTATACTCAGACGATATGATAATGGCAACACCTTTTGATATTTTAATGGTTATGGACGGCGCAAGTTCAGGAACAGTATTTAGTCATCAAGCAGGCGTTGTTTCCTCTACGATTGCGAAAATAGACTGCTCTGACAACATAAAAGACTATTTATACTGGTATTTGTTATCGCTAAAAGAAATTATTAAATCAAGAAACACGGGTTCGGCGATTCCGCATGCAAATAAAGAGTATATATCGTCTTTGAAGTTCGACTATGGGTTTGCAACAGATATAAAAACGATCAATATTCTTCACTCTTTACGGACAAGGATTATACAACTACAAGAAGAAAACAAAAAATTACAGGAACTAAAATGGCTTTATTTGAAAAAGTTCTTTGAGTAGCCCTCTAACAAGCAGATATAAAAGCAGGCCTCCGTTAAAATATTATTAGCCCCAAACGGCAATAATTTAACAGGAGGTTTAACTTTATGTTAAACGATTACGAAAAGCAACTTCGGCAAACAAATTTGGCAGACAACACAATTGTGTCCTACTGTCATTCTTTGAAACAGTATCTCAAAATGTATGAGAATGTGTTTACAAAGAAGAATCTTCTTTCATTCAAAGGCTTTTTGATTGAAAATTATTCCCCTAAAACGGTGAATCTTCGTATTTTGGCTATCAACAAATACCTTGAGTTCAACAAATTAGACAAGTTGAAGCTCAAAATGATTAAAGTTCAACAGAAAACATATCTCGAGAACGTAATCAGCGATGCCGATTACAAATTCTTTAAGAACAAATTGAAAAAAGACGGAAGATTGAACTGGTATTTTATTGTCCGCTACCTCGCGGCAACGGGAGCAAGAATATCAGAGTTGGTTCAAATCAAAATTGAACACGTCCACAAGGGATACATAGATATTTACGGCAAAGGCGGGAAAGTCCGTCGCATTTATATTCCTAAATCATTGCGAATAGAAACTCTAAAATGGCTTGACAGTAACAATCTTGAGAGCGGTTATTTATTCTTAAATCGTTTCGGTGAAAAGATTACGACTCGAGGTGTTGCCCATCAATTAAAAATCTTTGCTGCGGAATACGGAATGGACACAAAAGTTGTTTATCCGCACTCATTCAGACACCGTTTTGCAAAGAATTTCCTTGAAAAATACAATGATTTGGCGTTTCTTGCCGACTTAATGGGGCACGAAAGCATTGAAACCACTCGCATATACCTAAGAAAAACTGCCAACGAACAACAAGAGATCGTTGATAAGATTGTTACGTGGTAATAGACTTAAAAAGTTCCTCGGTGTCAACCGAAGAACTTTTTTAAGTAGAGTTGTTTTAACTCTTTGAGTTTGCTGTTTTGAAATTTGAAGTGCTCAACTTGACGGTAAATATCTTCTGTATATTGATAAAACGAAAGTAATTCCGTTTCGGAAGGCAAATAGACTGTTTCTTTCTCAAGAATTGATATAAGATCTAAATTTTTTATACCAGTCGTTCCATTTTCATAGTTAAAAAATAAATTGTCATTATACATAGCAGAAAGAACTGAAAAAACATAAGTAGCATATTCATTTCTTTTGCATTTTATCGCTCTACAAAAATTTGTGCAGATAACAGGAGTTGCATACTGCTTGAGCATTTCGTGCGTAATTAAAGCACACCGACCAGTTGATTGTGTCGGGCTTCCACCTGATATCTCAATAATTATTTCCCAAGGCTCAAGTTTCTTGGTTTCTAAATTTTTAGACAATATGAACCGAGCCGGAGGGTTTCCATTTCTCCCCGTAGAAAGTTCGGGAATATCCGTTCCTCGAATACAAATCACTTTTGATAAGAAATTGCCCCCGGCCTGTTCTTTACCCCAATCACCACCTATAGTATCTTTAATAAAGTAAGAGAGCGGAACTTGTTGATTGCTATTATTCTTAAATGTGGACTTATATTTTAATCCTAAATCAGCAATCAATAAATCCATAATCCTTTCGTTATTTTCTATCTTTTCGTCGATACTTCCGAGAATATCAACTATGTGTTGTTGTTCCGCAAGTGAATAGTTGGGAACTTCTAACTCATCAATAACAGTTTGTTGCACTCGTTGACGTCCAGAACTCCCGACCATTGATTTAATGGCAGGTTCTCTTACCAAGGAAGAGATCACCAAATAATAAACAAAATCCGGGTGGCTAATTCCATCTTTCGCCCTAAAAACTATATATTCTGTAGAGCCAAAGCCGACTTCGTTTTTATCTAAAGTTGAAACGAATGCAGTCTTTCCATTTTCAAGGCATGGCGTAATTCGTGCCATAATGGTATCGCCGTTGCGAAATTTCGCACCGCCGGAGTAAGCCTCTAGGGAGTAACCTGAAACAAATTTTTTATATGGTTCAAGTTGTTCCATTGAAATTTTTTTCGCGATAGTTCCTTTAGGTAGTTTTTCATACGGATTGATTTCCGTAAAATCTGATAATCTCATAGGTATCCTTTATGAAACAGTATAGAATCGAAGAAATATGTGAAGTAATATCTGGTGGAACACCATCTACAAAAGTTGCAAACTATTGGAATGGCGATATTGTTTGGTTAACCCCTAAGGATTTATCAAACATCACAACTAAATGGATATCACGAAGTTCAAACAAAATCACTAAAGATGGTTTAGACAACTCGGCTGCCCGTATGCTTCCTATAAATGCAGTCCTTTTAAGTTCAAGAGCACCTATCGGCTACTTGGCACTTGCGAAGAAACCGCTTTGCACAAATCAAGGATTTAAGTCTATGATTTGTAACACGAATTATATCTTGCCAGAATACTTATATTATTATCTTCATACAAAAGTGGAAGAATTGAATAATATTTCAACAGGTTCGACGTTCAAAGAACTATCAAGTTCTTTGCTGAAAAACTATGTAGTGAGTATTCATGATTTAACCACACAACAACACATAGTTGATATTAGGAGGAATATTGCATGAAAGCAACATTATCAGATGTTTGCAATATAATCGCCGGATATGCTTTTAAGGGAAAAGATTTCAACGGCGATGGGTATCCAGTTATAAAAATTACTGACATACAACCGCCTTATGCAAGTACAATATCTTGTAGCCACGTTAATTTAAGCAGTTACGACACTTCAAAACTAACAAAATATTTAGTTTCTCGTAATGACTTTGTTATTGCTATGACGGGTGCGACAATTGGAAAAATCGGTCGTATCACATCAGGACAAGCATATATTAATCAACGTGTTGCAAAATTTGAAATCAATGATTCTACAACCAAAGCATTTGTTTACCAACTGCTATTGTCTGATAGTTTTACAACATACATCAATAGCAACATTGATAGTCAAAGTGCTCAACCCAATATCAGCGCAGGAAGTATTGGACGATTTGAATTTGACCTTCCAACAAAAGACCAACAACGCCACATAGTTGATACCAAGTGTTAATCGTCGCTGTTTAGTATCGCATAGATTTTTTCGTCAAGTTCTCTGCCTTTTTCCATCAATTCTTTTAATTCTTGCTTAACTCTTACTATCTCGGCTTTAACCTCCTCTTCAGACATTTTTCCGGAATCATCAATTCCAACATATCTACCCGGAACGAGTGAATAGTCGGCCTCTTTGATTTCATCTATTGTTGCGGACTTACAAAAGCCCTTAACATCTTCGTAGCCTTCGCCTTTCAACCAAGCGTGATAAACTGCGGCAATACTTTCAATATCGCCTTTGTTTTCATCGCCATAAGTGGCAAGATTGTATGCTTTAACTTTTTCAATGAGTTCGTCATTGTCTTTATGACCGACCGTTACATCGTTGTAAGTCAACTCGCGGATTTTACGGTCAATCATAATTCCTTTTTCGCGGCAATCTATAAACAACGTTTTGCCTTTATTTCTGCAATCTTTACGCAAGAACCACAAACAAGCGGGAATCGTAACTGTGCTGAAAAGATTTGTCGGCAGTGCAATGATACAATCAACTATTCCTTCTTCAAGCATCTTTTGACGAATATTGTATTCTTGCTTTGAAGAAGTTGAAAGCGAACCGTTAGCCAATACAAAGCCGGCAACACCTTTCGGCGACAATTTGCTTATAATGTGCTGAATCCAAGCATAGTTTGCGTTACCTTGCGGGGGAATATCGTAAATCCAACGCGGATCTTCCAAAAGCGACGGCTGACCGTAATCGCTAATATTGAACGGGGGATTTGCCATTATGAAATCGGCACGCAAAGTTTTGTGCTTATCATCGTGGAACGTATCACCGTAAGAATCGCCCAAATCCGCAGTAATACCGCGAATAGCCAAATTCATTTTAGCCATACGCCACGTATCCGGATTGAGTTCCTGTCCGTAAACAGAAATGTTGTTTATGTTGCCTTGGTGTTGTTTTATGAAGTTGACAGATTGTGAAAACATACCGCCTGAGCCGCAGCAAGGATCGTAAACACGGCCGTTAAACGGCTCAATCATATTGACGATAAGGTCAACTACGCAACGGGGAGTATAGAATTCACCACCTTTTTGACCGAATTTTTTTGAAAATTCGCCCAAGAAATACTCGTAGCACCTGCCAAACAAATCGCCGGTCATATTTTCGGTCGAAAGATTGTTAGAGAAAAGATCTACAAGCTCGCCCAAACGACGTTTGTCTACGTCGCCTTTGGAATAAACCTTCGGCAATATGCCACGAAGCTCATCGTTTTCTTTTTCTATATCAATCAACGCTTGATCGAGAATAGTTCCGATTTTTTCGTCTTTAACAAATTTTTTTATATATCCCCAACGTGCGGTTTCGGGAATCCAAAAAACATTGTCTTCTGCGTATGCGTCTTTTTCTTCTTCAAACCCGTCGCCTTCAGCGACTAATTGTTTATATTTTGCATCAAAACGGTCGGAAACGTACTTAAGGAAAATAAGTCCGAGAACCATTTTCATATAGTCGTGCGGCATAACCGCGCCGATAAGTTTATCTGCCGCAGCGTAAAGTGTTTTTTCAAGAGATTGAGGTTTTTCGACTTTTTCTTTTGCCATAAAATGCTCTCCCGCTTCCCGATAGTAAAAACTATAGGAACATATTTTAGATACATTATACCATAAATCTTGAGAAAAATCAATGTGTATTGTTAGCGGAAAGATATTTTGTCGAAAAATTTTTGCAAATTGTTGCAATTTTTCGTAAAACTCTATTGACTTTTACGGTTATAACGGCTATAATAGATACTGGAAATAAAATTGCAAATTGTTGCAATTTTTCGTAAAGGAGGTAATATGCAAAGCATTAAAAGGGATATTTATTTACAAAGACTGAAAGATAGAGAACAAAACGGTTTGGTAAAAATCGTTACCGGTATTCGTCGCTGCGGTAAATCCTATCTTCTTAACACTCTTTTTTACGAATATCTTAAAGAAAAAGGCGTAAAAGACAATCATATTATAAAAATCTCGCTCGACGATGACGAAAACAGCGACTTGCTTTTACCAAAAGCATTAAGCCGCTACATTAAAAATCTGATTGTTGACGACGAATTATATTACGTTCTGCTCGATGAAATACAACTTGCAGATAATTTCGTCGGAGTACTGAACGGGCTTTTGAAATTGCCTAACGTTGATATTTACGTTACGGGCAGCAATTCAAAATTTTTATCTACCGACATCGTAACGGAATTCAGAGGACGTGGCGACGAAGTGCGTATTTTGCCGTTGTCTTTTTCGGAGTATATGTCCGTATATGACGGAACGGTTGCGCAAGGATGGAAAGATTATTATACTTACGGCGGGTTGCCGCTTGTCCTTTTGCAACAAAGCGAAGAAGCGAAAATGAATTATCTGAAAGGACAACTCAAAAATGTATATCTCAATGATATTATCGACCGTAACCGAGTCCAAAACGAAGAACAGATCAACGCCGTAGTGGAAATTCTTGCGTCAAGCATAGGCTCGCTCACCAATCCGCTAAAACTCTCAAACACGTTCAGAAGTGTTGCCAACTTGCCTATCGCGGATAAAACTGTTTCTAATTATCTTGCGTATCTCGAAGACGCTTTTCTTGTAGATAAATCAAAGCGTTACGACGTAAAAGGCAAAAAGTATCTATCCACCCCGTCGAAATACTATTTTACCGATTTGGGATTAAGAAATGCCGCGCTCAACTTTCGTCAACAAGAAGAAAATCACATTATGGAAAACGTGATTTATCTCGAACTGATAAAGCGCGGATTTGCCGTAGACGTTGGCATTGTGGAAACCGCAAAACGGAATGCGGAAGGAAAGGTCGTTCGTAACTACGCCGAAGTGGATTTTATCGCAAATCGCGGTAATAATAAATTTTATATTCAATCGGCTTTTGCAATGGACACGGAAGAAAAGCAGGTGCAGGAAAAGAACTCCCTTTTGAATATAAAAGACTTTTTCAAAAAAATAATCATCGTAAAAGACGATATAAAACGCAAACGCGACGAAAACGGCATTGTTACAATGAGTATTTACGACTTCCTTCTCGACGAAAACAGTATCGAATACTGATAATCGTTTTATTGCGCAGCATCTGACAATTTGCTTATCATAAATTAAAACATTCTAACACAAACGGCAAGAGTTTTATATGACAATAGTTCAATCTGACTTGCACTAGTGCCGCCAAGTGAAACCTAAATCGAATACGAAAGTGTTTGATTTAGGTTTTATTTTTTTAGTAAAAACGGCTAATGCGTATATGCAATAGCCGTAAATTTTAGAGATAAGGAGGTGACCCACGGTGCCACTTGGGAGCCAACTTATTTATGCTTGATAACTCCGTAAGAAATTATCATAAGAGCCTTAAGTAAGGCTTTCATAAACATCACCTCCTTAACGCGCCAAGGCTAATAAGCACCTTAACGCTTTGGCAAAATTATTATACAGATTTTTATTACAAAAGTCAAGTTGCAGACGGTTTTATGCCGCGAAAGGTTCTTGACGTGAGAAAGGAGTGTGTCAGGCTATCTTGCCAAAGGCAAACGAAAAGCCCCTCGGGGCTGTCGGTTGGCGGTTTATTTGCCTATCGACACGCTCCTGAGAGGCTCAGGTCAAGAACACCGTGGAATAAATCGTCTGCGTATGTATCAAATACGCATTATAAGTCTGAAATCTTTAAATCCGTAATACTCTCTGTTTTGTATCACATACGGCATTTTAACGTTTTTGTCGTAAAAAGAAAAACCCTGACTTTCGTCAAGGTTTATCGTCTTTGGGGTGTTGTAGATAATTATCATTTTGTCGTCATACAACTGAATTTCCTTTATGAAGTAATTTATCAGTTGTAGCGGCTCTTTTTTCAGCGCGGATTTGTAATAATCATTTATTTGCTCTTTGGAAAGTCTGAACGCCGTTTGAGATTTTTCAATCGTCAATCGCTTTTCAATGTCGGTCAGTTTTTCTTCGAGTTCTCGCATACGTTTCATTACCGTTGCGCTTTGTCCGCCCAATTCTATGGCTTGCATAATGTTGCTTATCGTATTCTTGGTTTGGCGTTTCTCTTTTATGAGATTTGTCAGAACCGAGTTTTGTTTTATGCGGTTTTCTTGCACTTGCAGTAAATACGTTACCATTTTATCTAATATTTCGGGGCGTTGCATTTGCTCGCATACGTTATCAAGCACATATTTTTCGAGTATCTCTTTTCGCACTTGCGACTTCTTACAACCGCTTTGGTGTTTTCGCCCTAAACATTTGTAATAGCGTATTTTTTGTCCGTTTTTAGCCGTTCCGCATTCCGCAGAGATAGGACTTCCGCAATATCCGCATTTAATTTTGTTGCGAAGAAGATACACGACTTCAACGCTACGAGTTCCGTATTTGTTGGTTTCGGTCTTTCGTCTTACGTTTTCGTAAATTTCCGTCGGCACGATTTGCGGATACATATTCGTAAAAATCTCGTTGCCGTGTCTGTAAATACCCGAATACTTTTCGTTTTTGAGTATGTTGTAGACGGTATTTCTCGCAAACTTTTTACCACGGTTGAAAACACCTCTTTCGGTAAGCGTTTTTATTATGTCTTTAACGTAAACGCCTTGCGTTCTCGCTTGGGTAGCGATTGGCTCTCTTTATATGCCGTTTCAAAGCGTTCTTTCGGGGTTTCTGGCGGCGTTACGTCTGCCGTCGATTGTTGTTTCATAGGTTTAACGGCGCACCTTTTACAGCCTTTTCCGCTCGGAAACGCTCCTTGCGGTATTCCGACGTAATGACCGCCGTCAAAATAGATTTTCATATTTGCGTAGTTCATAGTTTTTTACTCCTTGTGATTTAGATTTTTTGTATGGCGAAAGAAAATAAAAAACGGCAGGATACGAAACACCATACAATTTCATACTCTGCCGTTTACAGTTCGGTTTAATTACAATTTAATTCAGTTCAATTCGGTTAGTTCAAGTCATAAATAGATTTCCGTTCAGTTCCTTTCATTTCGTTTATGTTATCGCTTTTTAGCGTTATTTTCTAATTTAATATTTTTCTATTTACTCGGTTTAGTTTATTTAGTTTTTTTGCGTAAATTTTTCGGCTTTTAAGTCAGGTTTCGTTTTTGTTTTCGGTTTTCGTTTGTTGGTGCAGTTCGACTATCCTTGAAAAGATACTTTCAAAGAAAGTGCGTTTTTCGCCGTCGGTCAACGCCTCTAAATCAGGCTCGCCGACGGCTACGACTTTTAGGTTTGTTTGCAGCATTTTTCGTCCTCCTTTTTTTGAAATAGATTTTATTACCCGAACTCGCAAGATTTTTGCGACTTCGAGAAAATAATATTTCGTAAATACGACAAATCTTGTCACATTCACAAAAAAGGAATAGAAAAAGGACGTAATACGACCGTAAAATTTCGTACTTCGCCCTTAAAATGCCGCCTCCGACCCTGTTATTCACGGGTGTAATGCTTTTCGCTATCTGTCCTTACGCCGTTTGATAGTTAATTCGCTCCTGACTTAAAAAAAACTTGGCTTGCTATTCTTGCTATACGCCTTTGACTATTCGATTGCGTTACAACTATACCACGGGAATTTGGCAAATACAAGGACATCTATGTGACCGAAATGTACCAAAATGTGATGTCGTTGTAACATCTACGATTATATCATACGCCGATAAAAAAGCGTGAATGGGTTGAAATAGGTTTTGCGTGGATTTTTGATGTTTTCAGGGAGTAAAGTCATACTCGAAAAGGGCTGAAAAATGGTTTTTGCGGTAGTAAAAAAAGGACTGCGCAGGGAAACACCGCCCGAAACAAAACGCAACCGAAAACACTCGGAAGATATAAAAGGCACAAAACTCAAAATTTAGCCGCCGCGCGAAGAACTACGGGGCGATTCGCCAAGCGGTTTAGCGGCGAACGCCCCGTCTCGCTCGGCTTTGAGTTGACCTTTTTATCCGAGTTTAAGTGAGTTGTTTGGCGGGTGCTTGACCGCGACGCGAAGCGGCGCGCTTGTATAGTC
>OKXB01002132.1_pt1 | contig 16814 bp, 21 predicted proteins | sample 1601731 | NCBI WGS metagenome assembly OKXB01 (sample SAMN04414077, study PRJEB24778) | human gut metagenome | material: faecal | host: Homo sapiens | reverse complement strand
TTATCATGCATGTAGTGGATCAGGTTCAGGATGTTAACATACAGAGATGCACACCAGTCAAGCATGATGTCGTATTTATGCATAACTTCATCGAAATCAAGGTACTCGGAAGTGATAGGAGCGATTTCAGGACCACACTGCATATGTTTGCCGTCCTTGTCCAGATGCTTCTCATCCTTACCACCGTTGATAGCGTACAGTAAGCACTTAGCCAGGTTAGCACGAGCACCGAAGAACTGGATCTCCTTACCGGTCTGAGTAGCGGATACGCAGCAGCAGATGCTGTAGTCATCACCCCAGATAGGCTTCATAACGTCATCGTTCTCGTACTGGATGGAAGAAGTATTCACAGAAATCTTAGCTGCGTACTTCTTAAAGTTATCAGGCAGAGCGCTGGAGTACAGAACGGTCAGGTTCGGCTCGGGGCTGGGTCCCATGTTCTCCAGAGTATGCAGGAAACGATAGTCGTTCTTGGTAACCATATGACGGCCGTCCATGCCGATACCACCAACTTCCAGAGTAGCCCATACGGGGTCACCGGAGAACAGCTGGTTGTAAGAAGGAATACGAGCGAACTTAACCATACGGAACTTCATGGTCATATGGTCGATCAGCTCCTGAGCTTCTTTCTCGGTCAGGGTGCCTTCCTTTAAGTCTCTCTCAATATAGATGTCCAGGAAAGTAGAGATACGTCCAACGGACATAGCTGCACCGTTCTGGGTCTTGATAGCTGCCAGGTAACCGAAGTATAACCACTGGATAGCTTCCTTAGCGGTGGTAGCGGGACCGGAAATATCGTAACCGTAGATCTTAGCCATTTCCTTCATTCCCTGCAGAGCCTTGATCTGATCAGCGATCTCTTCTCTCAGACGAATGATTTCCTCGGTCATAACGCCGGTACCGCAGTTCTTCTTATCCTTCTTCTTCTGCTCGATCAGGAAATCGATACCGTACAGAGCAACTCTTCTGTAGTCACCTACGATACGTCCACGACCATAGGTATCGGGAAGACCGGTAACGATATGGGTATGACGAGCAACCTTCATCTCATCGGTATAAGCATCAAATACTGCCTGGTTGTGAGTCTTGTGGTACTCGTTGAAGATTTTGTCATATTTAGCGTTTACTTCGTAGCCATAGGTGCTTGCAGCCTGCTGAGCCATCTTGATACCACCATAAGGCATGAATGCTCTCTTTAAAGGCTTGTCTGTCTGCAGACCAACGATCTGCTCCAGATCCTTCATAGATTCATCAATATAGCCAGGGCCATAAGCGGTCAGACTGGATACGACCTCTGTTTCGCATTCCAGAACGCCGTTATGCTCACGCTCTTCCTTCTGTAACTCCTGAAGTCTGCCCCAAAGCTTATTAGTTGCTTCGGTAGGTCCCTCCAGGAAGCTCTCATCTCCATCATACGGAGTGTAGTTGGTCTGGATGAAGTTACGTACATTGACGTCTACATCCCAGTGGCCATCTTTTTTAAAACCTCTCCATGCTTCTGCCATGAAAATTTACCTCCTTCTGGTAAAAACAATTAATATTATCAACTGAGAGTACCAGTTGCGCTGGTATCCCAAGCTGTTTCTTTACGATAAAAGTGTACTACCTGACAAGGGTAAGTGTCAACCTTTTTAGGAATTGTTCCGAGTTTTGTACATCAGCTCTGACATGAAAAAGAGGTTGACGTGCGTGGGTGCTTGCACACAAAGCACGAAAATCTCTTTTTCATGGACAAAGCACACCAACATGAAATAAAAGATGAGCTGCGAAGCGGCGCCATTTGCGAAGCAAATGCTTTTATAAATGTGGTTCGCGGCAGAGCTGATCTTCGGGGAAGAACAAATGCGGATGTATGAAAATATTAAAATAGTATTGTGATAAGGAAATGACACGAAATCCCGATCACAATACTATTTTTTATATTGGTTCGAACGTTCGAACCCCACACACAAGGAGGACAAAAACATGAAAAAAATCACAGTAGCACACATTACAGACAGAGCAACCTTTCCCGGTGTCCAGATTAACCGCATTGAAGAAATCGAACTCGACAACGTTTCCGGGCTGGTGTTCGTAAAGGCCGCCCCTTTTTCTGATAACCCTATTCCATGTGTTGACGTAATGATGGCAGACGGTACAGAAAGACATTTTCGCATTGAAGATCTTGCTTTTATTGCATTTGATTGATAAGGAGGACAAGCACAATGAGTACAGCAACCATAGAGAAGAAAACCGCAACCCAGACCCCGGCAAAAGAAAAGACCACCAGAAAGAAAGCTGTTGCCGCTCCCATGAATTCCCCCACCGCCCCGGCGGTGGAGGACACCAACAAAGCAGAGGTAGAAGTCAAAAAGGCGCAGGAACTGAAAGACATTGAGACCTTGAAAGAAGCCAGAAAACGCAATGCATCTATTAGCAAATCTTTGAACAATGTTCAGAGTTCTTTTACCCGGATTGCTTTTGATCTCTACTGGATGTATTCGGCTTCCGCTTTCGGTCTGTTAGGCTACAAGAACATTTACGACTACGCCGCAAAAGAACACGGTATTGCACGTGGAACGTGTAGTGATTTTATTCATATTGTAGAGCGTTTTGCAAGCCGTGACGAACACGGAAACATTCTGGAAGAGATCCGCCCGGAACTGAAAGACTACCAGAGTAGTAAGTTGATCGCATTGTTAGGTGTTACGGATGCACAGTTGACGGAGTTTTCTGTTGATATGTCTGTCCGTGACATCAAGAAAAAAGTAAAAGATATTCACGGAGAAGCCGGAAAATCTGACGTTTCTGATTGTGACGCTCCCGGCGGTGATGATACATACAACGGTAAAGAAATCATAGACGGCAACTTTACGGAGGTAAACAGCCAAACGCTTGTAACGTTCCATAACATTGACGAATACAACAAGTATCTTGACGGTCTCAACGATCTGATCGAAAAGGCTCTGAAAAGCAAGAACTTTGAAGCTGACCATAAGTGTATTGAGATCGTTGTAAAATGGTAACTCTTAGCCTTTCCCCGGTTGGTCTGGCGGTGCTTGATGATATAATGTCATGCGCCGCTGATCTGGGGAACAGCTACACCCCGGAAACATTGCGCCTGGTGCTTAATCGTATGGTTGCACTTTCCCGGAAAATGAATCAGTTACACAGTGACGGCATTTTAACGGAGCGTGAATATGTTCCCCTTAATGTTACACTTCTGGTTCTTGGCGTTAACAGCATGAACCGCCTTTCTCGTATGTAGGCGTTCAGTATATAACAAATAACATTATTCCCATGGTGCTGATCACCCATGTGTAAAGAAAGAAGAGGTAAACAATTATGAAATTAGCAACACAGTTTAGAGGCACTTTAGTAGCGATTGAAGAAAAGAGCATGACCGGAAGCAACAACAAGTATTATCAGCTTGCTGTTTTGCAGGGTTCAGAAGCAACAAGTTTGTCATGCACAGAGGAAGTCTATAAGCAGAATAAGGAAATGTTCAAGGATTACGTGTTCGGTATGCAGATCAGTGAGTATGAGGGTAAAAAGACTCTGCGCGTGACTGGTATCTATGATCTCCCCGGAACTGCTACCGCCCCCGGTACTGCCGCCGCTGATCCCGGCAAAGATAAGGATAAGAAGTAAGCCGCTTGGAATGTTCCGGGTCTAGGGAGTAAAGAGAAGCAAGAACGGTATCCCTTGGGTGTGCCAGTGTGCCGCCACTGTGAACTATGCCTTGAAATCTTCTCCCCGGTACGTTCTCCGGTGTGATGCCCGGTTGGTCTCCCTACGGACTGCCGGGCTAGTGTGAAAGTTGAATCTGCCGGGTGCGTGGAGTGTTCGAACGTTCGAACTTTATTCCCCTATACCTTATATATTCTTTGTGCCCCGAAGAACCGAACGCCATACGCCCCGGCTTTTTCTATAAACTGTATGCTTTCACCCTCCCCTCTTCCTTGATAATGTCTCTTTCCCTTGGAAACTGCGCTGTTGCGTTATCTGTGGCAAGGGTGAAGCCCGGAGGGTTCAGCCCGACTATAAGCAATTATATCTTTACCAGTCCCCGGAGCAAGCTTTCGCCCTTGGTCTTTCGTCCCCTTGGGAGGGGGCAAGGGGACGCAATAGAAAAACAAGAAAAGCGTATTTTGCTTTCGTAGTTTTTCATGGGAGGGGTTCGGAATGGTACACAAAGTATCACCCCTCACCCATGCAACAGCAACACATAATCCAACAACCTAAAAAATAATATGGGGAAGTATCTCATGGTGTGAGTGTCGTGCGCACAGAAAACAACAATGACAGCCGGAGTGGGTTCGATCCCCACACTTCCCCCTAAAGTTCGAACGTTCGAACTTTTACCCCGGTAATTTCAGCAAGCTGATTTTATAAACAAAAACATTTATAGATAACTAAACCCAGAGCATAGACGTATGTATTCGGTATTATCTATAAGAAAGGAGAAACATATGCCCGGTTTAGCAATTATTGCGGCGGCAGAAGCCGCTCCTACTTTCGATACTGCTATCGTTACTACTCTGATCTCTGTATGTAAGTCTATCATGGGTCTGTTCGGAGAGTATCCGCTGAACATTCTGTTAGCTGTTTCCGTAGCTTGTGCTTGCTTCGGTCTGTTCGGAGTTGCAAAGCGTTCCGTATAACCCGGATCACGGTAGTATAAGAGGGATGCAGAACGTTCTGCACCCCTCTTTTTTCACGAAAAGGAGAACACAATGGCGTTTTTAATTTACACAATCATTTATCTGGTTTGTTTAATCATTTTTCTTATATTCATCTTTATAGGAAAAGAATCATTGCTTACATATTTCGTTATTATATCTTCTATGTTAGGCTTTATGGTTGCAATTTCTAAAATTATTATACTTGTCGGAACGGGGTTGTTGCCATGAATGAGATTTTAACCATTTTTGTTTTTATCATATTTTTAATGGTTTCAAAATGTGTTTTATTCTTCCCACAAGAAACTGTCCGCCAGAAAGCTGTTAAAATCGGTTGTCATATGGGTACTATTGCCGCTTTCATCTTTGCGGCTGAAACCATTCAAAAATTCTTTTCATAAGGAGGGAAAAAAGTTGGAACAAAAAACAATCAATCAAAACAAATTGCAAACGATCCTCTGCATTATTGCCTTAACGCTTGGTCTTCTGGTTTCCGCTGTGCTGTTCAGTATGCCCCCGGTTCATGCAAGTTCTTTTGCTTTAACATCTAATGCCGGTGTTTTCGAATGGCATTATAAAACGCATAATGATAATCTTAACGCTGACGAAGAATTGATACATAAATTTACAATCGAAGATTCTTCTTACTTTTATGCACTTGCTTGTGTAGGTAGTAGTTCTGATGGGCGAAAAGAATTTAAGTTTTTTAAATATTCTCTTTCGTCGGGTGTTATTTTACAAGCTACTTCTCCTAGTTATACTGTCGTACGTGTTTTAACATACAGTGATGGTACTAGTAAAACATCAAACGCACAAACCGGTGCAAATATGGGCGGTTCTCATTTTTTATATGTTGACGATAGTGGAACGCCCACGGATGCGTATTATTTCAACTTCCCTATTTTTGCATCCACTGACGCAATGAAGAATTACTGTTTGTCCGGAGATAAAAACGGTATGTTAATAGACCCCGTAGTTCCCGATCTTTCGGATGATTCATATACATTTACCGGTTTTTCTATCAACGGCAAAACAGCCCGGTGGACTGGTACAACGGAGCGTTCCCACCTCAAAGATCAAGAAGTTGAGGAATACACCAGAATAACTTACGGTTTTGCCACTTCAGAAGATCAGACGCTTAACGATGATAATTTCATAGAATATGATCAAGATTTTGCGGTTGGTGAAAAGCAAATGACAATTCCGTGGTCTGAAATAGAGAATAATAAAAAAGACGGTGAATTTATCCGGCAAGTTAATTTTATTCCTTGCTATCGTGTACCCGGTGCGTTTTATCTTGGAAAAGGTGTAAAAGTATTTTACAAGTCTGATGGTTCAATAGATAAAATCGAGTATGCACAAAAACAAACTGACCTAAATACCGGGAATATGATATTTGATTCTTCTATTGGTTATTTGCAAAACGTTATTTATACAGAAGAAAAAACACACGATGGCAAAGGTAGACAAGCCACTTTCAAGTGGTCTACTTCTAAAGCGTTGCCAGATGATGCGCAAGTTGAAATTGTTGCACAGAATTTTTACATTGAGTGGTTTAATAAGAAAACTGAGGAGAATTTTATCTATAAAGAATACGGTGAGGATTGTATTTACAAAAACGGATCTTTTTCTTTTAATGCAAATACCCCGGTATGGACTTGGTTAAATGAAAAAGAAATTGATCCCTTTTCTGTCAAAACGCAATCATACGGCACTAAGGAATATTATTTGCGCATTGTTACATATAACGAAAAAGATAGCATGTATCATTATGGCGGTTGGGTACGTGTTAATGTTAAGTCAAAAGACGCTACAAATATGCCTACTACTGATGTAGAAACCGGCGGATTTGATGATAATAGCGGCTTGTGGAATAAAGATTCTGATTCTGATGATTCTTACCATTACTCTACTGATGATAAAGGTGATTTGACTGGAAATATTAGCTTATCTGATTGGGAAGATTTGAACATAAATTCTTTTACATGGATGTATAGAAATTTACAATCTATGGTTCAATCATTGGGACAGTTGCCTACTATGGTCTCTACTATTTTTGGATTTCTTCCTAATCAAGTTATTACTGCTTTAAGCGTTTTATTGATTGCTGTTGTACTTATGCGTTTTCTTGGGAGGTAGTCTATGAGTACTCTTGTTGCATATATAAATTTTGTTTATTCTTTTATGAATATTGAAATTTATTTATTAGGTTATTCTATCACCCTTTTTCAATTATTTATGTATGGTTTAATTGGGTCAATCGTTTTATTTATTTTTTTCCGATTGACCCGGTAGTTTTATTTCCACCCATTTATTTCTCTATCGAGAATTTCTTGTGGTGTAAGTTTTTCTGGTTCGGGTGTTTTTCTTATTTCAGCCCTTGCGTCTAGTATGGCATTTTTAGTTGCGGTTTTTATTATTAAGTATATAAATGCCCATTTTATAACTACTGCAAGAATAACTAAAAAAATAATTACTGTTAACGTTTCTTCTGATAATTTTAAAATATCTATCATTTATAACCCCTCCTATGTGTTTTTCTTAATTCTAACACATGGGATCATATTTCACAAGAAAGGACAATATATGAATGAAAACATTACATATCAAAACAATATGCAAGAAGATTTACAAGTCGATTCTATCAACTCTGGCTCTGATGATAACGGAATTTATACCGTTGATGATGATGCTACTGTTGTCATGTCTGGCGATCTTTTCCCCGGAGGAACTGACGCAGACGTTAACACGTTGCAACCCGGTGATAATGCAGAACTATCTGACACTACAACAAGCGGTAGCACCCTTTCGGTCTCTTCTGGTGATGTGGTTGGTACTGAACACGTTTATATCAGTTTGGCAGATCTGGAAGCCTATCAAACGGACACTGTGGAAAATCAGATTGATTACTCCGCTTCTCTGGAAAGCATTGAAGCAAAAATTGATGATCTGAATTACAACATTACGGCATTGTTGTTTTTTATCGTGTTCGCATGGTGCTATGAACGTATCAAGAACGCCGTCCGATCTTTTAACGGTGTAGGTCTTAAATAGGAGGAAACAAACATGGATAGTCTTATTCAATTTATCATAGGTAATGCTACAACGTTTACCCCGGCTTGCATGGTCGGGTTGATCGTCTTTTGTATGGTTCTGGAATGTATCGGTTCTCTTGCCTATAACATTCTTAAAAATGGGAGGTGATCAGCTTGGTATTTCTGGTACTGTTAGCATTTATAGCAATGATGTATTTTAGTGTATGCTTCCGCATTGCCGTATTACATCCGTTTGCAACGCTCTTTAATTTAATAAAAGATCTCCCGGATTACATTATTCATAAGAAATGGCGCAATCTGCAAACCGGTAAACTGATTTGTTATGTAGCATTGTTCGGTAAAGGAAAAACCCTTTCCGCTGTGCATAAGGTTACAAGTCTGTATAAAAAGTATAACAACAAAGTTGTATATGATGATTTCCGGGGGAAATGGGTAACGCAAAGAATCAACATCATTTCAAATGTTGATTTGATCGGAACGCCCTACACGCCTTTTGTCTCCTTGCGGCAGATCGTAGACGTTGCCGAAACTGTCCGGGCATATGATGAACAGCACGACACACTGACTTGTACCCTTGTTTTAGGTGATGAATTTTCGGTGCAACTTAACAGCCGTACTTTCAAGACAAACATTGACCCCTTGTTTCTCAATACTTTGCTGACGTGCCGTCACCATCACATTAGCTTGTATTACACTTCTCAACGGTTTAACCACGTAGACGCATTATTGCGACAAGTAACAAGCCGGGTAATATCTTGTGACAAGCAATGGCGGTTTCTGGTACATAGAGAGTATGACGCTTATCAATTAGAATACGCCACAGACCCCACGCTTGTACGCCCTTTACGCCGGTTTGGTTGGTTTGTAAATGATAAAGATTATCATGCATATGATACTCTGGCTTGCGTTGACAACCTTGCAAAAGATTGTAAAGCCGGGAACATGATCCCGGAATCAGAAATTATCATGTTACAGAACAATACGCCCTCTGATATGGATGCCGTTACTACACCGTCAAAGAAATACACCAGAGCGCAGAAGAAAGCGCAGAAGTAAGAGGGAAACGGTGCGCCGTGGTAAGCGTTGCGCACGGCGCACCGTTCGAACGTTCGAACTTTCACACACCACACACAAGGAGAAAAAACAATGTTTCAATATATGCATTATCTGTTTAACGAAACAGAGATAAGATTCTATAGAAAATATAAACTATTTCCAGACGAATTATTTCAACAACTTCAAAATCTGGGTTTCTCCAGAGAATCTTTCAAACCTATTCAGAAAGAAATGGACAGATTATTTCTATTGCAAAAAGAAGAAAACACATGGACAAAGGCAGACTGTGACCCGTTCTCCGGGTCACCTACTTGACAATAGCAACACTTTAGAGTCACCTTGCAAAAAAATTACAAGGAGTGTTGAAACATGGAAACAGTTTATAATTGTCGGCGTTACCAGTATGAGACCGGGGATCACATCACATTTTACCATCATGCTATTAACGCCGGGAAAGAAAAGCCAGAGGACAGCTTGCTAAACAAAACCCATGACATAAGTGACCGCGCCCCGGAAGCTGAAAAGCATGCAATGACGGTTTCTGCATCCAGAGCCAAAAACAACGTTTACAGAATTGCAAGGTCTAACAAATGGGATTGGTTTATCACTCTGACTTTTGACCGTACAAAAACAGATGCATCTGATTATGATTTAGTTTTATACCGGCTTAAAATTTTCCTCAACAATCTACAAAAACGCAAGTGTCCGGATATGAAATACATCATAGTTCCAGAATTACACAAAGACAAGGAACATTATCATTTCCATGGACTACTTGCAAACGTGGACAATCTTACATTCAAGGCGTGGAAAATTGACCGCAAGAAAAATCAGATTATCTATAATATTACTGACTGGTCATATGGCTTTACTACCGCTACGAAAGTTTTAGACACTGGCAGAGTAAGTAGTTATATCACAAAGTACATCACGAAAAGCGTTGATGAACATTTGAAAGAGAAACGCCGCTACTATTATAGTCGTAACTGTCACATTGCAGAAGAAGAACACTTTCTTTTTGACGAAGAGGATTTTCGCAAAATCTACGCTGACCGCATAGTGTATGTTAAAACCGTGGACATACCACAAGCAAGTCAGCAAATAACCTATTACGAACTAAAGTATTAAACGGATCACCCCGAACATCCACAAGGAAGCTTTACTCCCCTTGATGGGTTGGGGGTGATTTCATCCCACCTCTGTTAATTTTTCCGTCCACTCCCCATAAAAATTAAACACGAGAGTCCAGAGAACTGTCTGTTTTCTGGAAGCCATCTTCCCCACAAGCCCCATACAGAGCCATAAGCCCCGGACAGCTATAATACAAGCTATCCCTCATTACCGCCGCCAGAAGCCCCACCAGAGAAGCCACAGAGGGTCAAGGCACAGCCCCATAGATACCGCCCTCCTTGACGCTCCGGGGCTTGCTCTGGTACGGTTGAATATAGGCAGACTACCGCCAGAGAGGGAGGAAACTATGTCAAAAAACATGACTTATACTGATCGTCTTAAAATAGAAATGTATCTGAATGATGGTAAAACCCAGAGAGAAATTGCCCGGCTGATGAACCGGCATTACAACACAATTAACTATGAAGTTAAGAGAGGGCGCACGAAACTCCGTGACGGTCAGACGTGGCTTGAATACGACTATTACAGTGCTGAGATCGGACAGCAGAAACATGATTATCATGCAGAAAGCAAAGGGCGTGACTTAAAGATCGGCAATGATTACGATTTTGTGAAACACATTGAGCATTGTATCATTGATCTGAAATACAGTCCATACGCCGCTTTACAGTCCTCTAAAGGCAAGTGCCGTACAGAAGTTTGCGTGACTACCCTATACAATTATATAGATCGTGGCTTGTTTATGAACGTGACCAACAAAGATTTACCGTGGCGCAGAGATACGCCGAAACAAGAATATAACGAAGTGCGTCCGTCTTATAAGAATCTAAAAGGAAGATCCATAGAAGAACGTCCACGTGAGATCAAGAAGCGTAAGACCGCCGGACACTGGGAACTCGACACCGTTGTTGGTGGACAAGGAAAGAGTAGTAATTGTCTGCTTGTTCTCACAGAGCGAAAACATCGTGACGAAATTATTATGCCTATACCAGACAAAACCGGGAACGCTGTTTCTTGTGCCCTTGATGATCTGGAACGTGCTTATGGCTCTGATAAGTTCCGGGAGATATTCCGCTCGATCACTTGCGACAACGGCACAGAGTTTCTCGATCAGCAGGCACTTGAAAAGTCTATAAACGGTGGTGAACCCAGAACGACAATATACTACTGTCACCCTCACAACCCCGGAGAGCGTGGGAGCAATGAGAACCAGAACCGCATGATTCGCCGTTGGTTTCCTAAAGGCTGTGACTTTGCAGAGGTTACCCCGGAGCAAGTCGCAGAGGTGCAAGAGTGGTTAAACAATTACCCCCGGCGTATGTTCGGCGGTAAATCTTCTAATGAAATGAAAGCTATATAAAAGTTCTAACGTTCGAACGGCAATACAAAAGACGGCTACCTTTGGCAACCGTCTTGTTTTGCTGTCTGTTTTTGTGCATCTTTCACAATTTCACCAGTCATAGCCATATATAACTCTATGCAACATGATGAATTTGCGGTTTTTCGGAGAAAATCACAAAAACTTATTGACATTTACAACAAATGCGGATGTACAAGAATAATCTTGCCTTATTCCGGGGAAAGTATTATACTAAAAAAGCCTTATACGGCAGAAAGGAGACCAATATGACCGGAGTAACAAAAGACATGACCATTGGTGAGATCTTACGTGCCAATCCTGAAGTAGCTCCCGTACTCCTCGATGCAGGAATGCATTGCCTGGGATGCCCTGCTTCACAGGGAGAGACCCTGGAAGAGGCAGCTATGGTACATGGCATTGATGTAGATGAGCTTATGAAAGTGATCGAGGAGCTGTAATCTTTGTATGTCTGTTTTGGCAACATCGCCTGACCGGGGCACACAGGTGAAACAAAGTATTTATGGAATTTCATAGCTCAGATTTCCGCGCAATCGAAATGTGTCCGCCGATTGCGCGGATTTGAGAAATCTAAAGAATTCAAGGAACTCAGATCATCGGCCTCTGGCCGTCTATTTTTTCGTTTTTTCCCTTAGATAAAATATTCAATCCGACATTATGAAGTATGACTGGCACGGTAGATTCTTTCAGGGGAGGCTAATTCTGTGGTACTTTCAGTTCCCAGCCTGAATAAATCAGAGCAGGATTGCGGATCAGTTCCCGGTTCAGGGAAACGATTTCAGCCACGGAGCAGCCGCATTTTCTGGCGATTGCCCAGAGGGTGTCGCCCTGTCTGACGATGTATATCCCGCTTTTCTTATTCTCAGGCAGGACAGCATCGGGAGTGCCGCCTGTGATAGGCGCTCCGCTTTGGGGAATCTTAAGCTGCCAGCCGGCGTGAATCCGGTTCGGGTTCTTGATCCGGTCACTGTTGGCTGCCACGATCTCGGTTATGGAGCAGTTGTATTTTCTGGCGATTGCCCAGAGAGTGTCACCTGCCTGTACGGTATAGGTCATATAGGAGGTGGTGTTTTTCACGACAGGAGAGGGATTCTCACGGTCAGCCTTTTCCTCGGAGCCGCTGTCAGTACTTTCCTGTTCGGTGTCAGCATTCACATCATAGTAGAGCTTCAAAGTCACGATATCCTCCAGACTGCTGATCTTCTTCAACGTTCCGCTGGCGGTGGAGATTGCCGGATTGTAGGTAAAGCCTTCATAGGTTTTCGGCGTTGCTGTGACGGTATCACCTGTCTTCCCTGCGGAATGTTCTGTTTCCGCCAGCGTGTAGCCGCTACCGTCCGTCTTGTAGTGCTCCACGATATAATTGATCGTGTTTCCGGAGATGATGGGAGTCGTGTTTCGCGTCCATTTTGCGTAGAACGTTTTATTTCCCGTATCGGTACCTGTGATCTCTGTGACGGGTGAACCGGAAAAGTTGCTGTCTGCGTACCAGCCGTCAAAGCGGTATCCCTCGCGGGTAATATCATTGGTGGTAGGAAGAACTGCCCCGGTGCCGTAAGTGTAGCCGGTTACTTCTTTTCCGCTGGCAATCGTACCGCCGTCTGTCTGCAACGTTACGGAATAGGTGGAGAGTTCCCATTTTGCCTTGAGGGTCATAGTGCATTTGACTGTATCCGTGTCAAAGTTCCATTTTGTTTCCGTACCGTTGTTATCATAATACCAGCCTTCAATACTATGCCCCTCATTGGTGGGAACGGGATCCGGTGCGGTGAGTGCCGCTCCGTCCTTACTCCAATTCACTTTCTGTGTGCTGGGCTGATCCCCATTGTTTGGGTCAAAAGTGATCACGAGCATACCGTTCAGGGTGGCACCGCTGAAATCACCGTCTAAAACCGTACCATCATTGTTTGTAATCGCGCCGGTGAATGTGCCGCCGTTAATGGTACCACTGCTCTCATTTATGACCTCATTCATGAATGTGCCCTTCCGGATAGTGCCGGTGTTGGTCACTTTGCCATGGAACTCAGTGCTGCCGGCAGCACCCTCACTGCCGGTGATCGTGCCGGTGCCGTACTCGTTACCGTTTGTCACTTTGCCGGTCATTTCGCCGCCGTCAGCATTCAGGATGCCAACGTTTGTTACATTTGTGTGGATTTTTGCATTGTTGCTTATAGTAAGAGTAGTCTCCTGACTGGAAGTATTGTATACAGAGCTTGCATCATTCTGATTATCAGGATCACCGATCGTGCCCCCTGTCATGGTGAACTGATTACTGTTCCGCACTCCGCCACCTGAAGCATACTGACCGTCGGGGCTGGTGCAGCCTTTAATCATACCGTCTGACATAATAAAGGTTCCCTTGTTGCAAACACCGCCGCCCCCAAATGCTACTGTCGTGCATGCACTGATTGTTCCACCGTGCATTTGAAAGGTGCCGTGGTTTATTACACCGCCACCATCGTTATTTGCGATGCAGTTGTGGATATTAGAGCCGGTAGCCATGGCGAATGTGCACTCCGGGGCGACATACACGCCGCCGCCTAGCTGGGCCGCACAGCCGATAATACTTCCGCCCGTCATGATGAATGTGCCGCTCTTTCCGGTGGCAGAGTCATAGGCAAGGTATACACCGCCTCGACTCCTTGCCGAACATCCGACGATGCTGCCACCGGCCATGGTCAGTGTACCACCGGCAACAAGCACACCGCCGCCGTTATTCTGATCACCGCCACCGCCTGTAATAACTCCACCGGAGACAATTTCCGAGCCATCTTTGTCCAGTTCCCACATATCAATGTACCAGAACTGATATTTACAGTGCGGGTTAAAGGTGTGTTGTGTGGTTGTGTTCCTGTCCTGAATCGTCAGATCGCCGTCCGCCTCCACCTTGATTACGCTGTCGCTGCCGGTCATTTTCAGTACATTACCGTTCAAATCCAGCGTCACAGTGCGGTTAACTGTCAGAGTACTGCTGATTTCAACATCATCCTTCAGTGTGATTATGGAAATACTGCTATCTGCCAGTGCGTCCGCCAGCTCCTCCGCTGTCGCCACTTCCTTCACACCGTTTGTGACCGGCAGTGCTGCGTACAGTCCGTTCAGAATCGCTGCAGCTTCATTTCCCGATGCGCTTTCCGGGGAACCCGGACCCTCTGTGGATGTCGGGGGATTCGTCAGCTGTCCGGTTTCTGCTGCCGATACCGGCGTGGAGACCAGAGAAAGTACCATGGAACTGCAAAGCAGCGCCGCATAGATCCGTCTTCTTTGTTTTTTCATTTATTTTTTCCCTCCCGTTGTTGCGATGCGTTTCCTTTTCCCGTGCCTTGTCCGCGGTGTTCTCTTTCCCGGAGTCTGATACACAGCACAGTGATCATGACTGCTGTGGAGAAAGAAATTACCCCCACCAGCACATAACCGCCGGCGTCTTCATGCAGCAGGATAGAACCGTACATTCCCCGGGCGGTGATCTGCGTCTGGCCGGCTACTGTGTGCACCGTTCCCACAAGGAACGCAGACAATGCTGCGCACAGGGCAGACAGTCGGCAGATCCCGCGGCGCATCTTCCGGCGATATTTTTCATGCACCCGTTTTTTCACCAGTTCGACCCGTTTTTCTGTATCATACATATTGTTGAAAACCTCCCTTCGGAAAGTAAAGTCATAAAATACATATGCCCTTCATCTAATTAGGTACAAAAAAGCGAAAAAACTCTCACCTGAAAATCAAATTTTTTGAAAAAGGTTGAAAAAAACAGGAGCTGCCGACAGCAGCTCCGCAAAAGACAGGATTCAGTTGTGACTCTGGGGCAGGCGGACAATCAGTTTTCCCACCGCCAGGATCAGCACAGGCAAAATGTATGCGATATACTGTATCGCACCGCCATAGGCGATCAGAAGATTATAAATTGCATGAAAAGTGATGGCTGCCCCGAGCAGACCGCAGGTTCCGGCGATCTTCAGCCAGGTGCGCTGCCATACATACGCCAGCCCACCGCCGACGATGGCACCACAGATCACGTGCATGGCACCCGTTCCAATGCCCCGGAAAAAGATAAAGGAAAAATGTCCGGCTCCGTTTTGAATCAGATAGCAGACATTCTCAAAGGTGGCAAAGGAAAGTGCAACGATGATGGCAGCATTTTTTATCGGCATCGGTTCAGGCTCAAATACAAGAAGATAAAAGAGCAACGGCAGGAGTTTCATTACTTCTTCTACCACAGGTGCGATCTCTGCGGTGGCGGTAATCGTATCTGCTGCGTAAAGAGCGGCAAAGAAGGTATTGATGTAAGCGGAGAGCAGGCATGCCCCCATTCCTGCAAGACAGCACAGAAAGAATTTAGCCTGCCGCCTACCCATGCACAGGGCAGCGATCAACAGGGGTGAGGCCATACAGATAAATACATTTTCAATATAGGTCATGTCCGCACCGCCTTTCCTGTGGCAGGCAGCAGCCCGAAAAGGCAGAACGTCAGCAGAAGATCACACCAACAATAGGGACTGAAGATAGAGTCGTCCGGCCAGAAGCAGCCGGAGGTCCACAGAGCGTATTCTGTCGCAACATAGCAGAGGATTCCGATGTGAAAATACCGCAGGTTCCGTCCTTTTCCCGTCTGTGTCTCTGCGTAGACAAGACCGTGGATGGAACGATAGGAGACAAGGATCATCATGCCGCACCAGAGCAGGTTGGAGAGAATGTCACCAAAGGTACAGTAAAATGCGCACAACGGAACTCCGATCAGCGGAGCCAGCAGGGATTTCCGACAGGAAAAGCTTCTTTCCTCCGGGGAGGAGAGAGTATATTGTAGGAGACAGAGAAAAATAACGCTGGAGACCCAGCCGAATTCCGATACATAAAAGATCCGTGGTGTTTCGGAAAACAATAACAGATACAATGTCCAGTACAGGGAGCCCAGTGCGAAACAGCCATAAAAGCAAATCAGCAGAAAATATGACAGTGTCCGATGTCTCAGATAACGAATGCCGCTCAGACAGAAGCCCAGCATGGTAACGAAAAATTGCAAAAGATTAATGATCAATTCCATTGGCGCGGTCCCCCCTCTGCTCTGCCTGCTCTTCTTTGTCCAGCAGATGGACACGAAAACACAGGATCGTCACGCATACGCCGAGAAGAAATGAAAGCAACCCTATTATGATATATTCGGGTGCAGCACCTCCGCCGAGGATCGTTGCCGCCGTTTCATATCCGGAGGAGATCCCCGGCACCATTTGCCCGGAAATCCCGGACATGACAAAGGAAGCCCCGAAGATCACAGCAAGGCATGCCGCTATGCAGGTAATAGCAACGATCCGCCGCTGTTTCCGTCTTTTTTGTCGTTCTTTTTCCGCAATCCTTCGTCGGACTTCTGCGATCCGTTCCTCATGACTCCGCATTTGTTATTCCCTCCCGTTCCAATAATCCCCGCAGACGCTCTTTTCCCCGGTACATTATATTAGTGATCTGCTTCACGCTTTTTCCCATAACTTCAGCGACCTGCCGGTAACTCATACCCTCAAAATAGGTCAGATAAAGAGC
>OKXB01002131.1_pt1 | contig 16817 bp, 15 predicted proteins | sample 1601731 | NCBI WGS metagenome assembly OKXB01 (sample SAMN04414077, study PRJEB24778) | human gut metagenome | material: faecal | host: Homo sapiens | reverse complement strand
TTTTTATATTAATATTATTTATAAATACATAAAAGTATCAAATTAACATATAATATTAATAGGAATAAAAATCATTTAAATTTAATCAGATTATTACTTTTATTCCCTTTTATAGTATATCAATACTGCATTTGAAAGAGTGCAATAAATGTAAATGTCTCTAGCTTACGGGTGGTGCGAGTAATAAATTATCCCAAGCAAAAATATTTTGAAAACTCTGTTAACTTAATAGAGTTTTTATTTTTTAAAAATTTTATCTCAAAAAATTAAAAAATATATCAAATGCAAGAATAACACATAAAACCATTAATTTTATCCCATAAATTGTTCATAATAATATTAGAGAATTCTCGTAAAAAAATTTAAAAAAAATTAACAAATTTTACCAAATGATCCAAACCACGATAATACAAGAATTTATAAGTATCGCCAATTTTTACTTCTTATGAAACTTAATATAATATCCATTATAATAATGTAGTCTAAAGGAGTGATAGACTATGAAAAAACTACCTTTATTTCTACTTATTATATATATATTTATTCCTATATCTGTCTTTGCCTATTCTGATTATCTTCTTGCTTCCGGTCAAAATATTGGTATTGAGCTAAAGTCTGATCATCCCATCATCGTAGGATCATACAACATTGGATCATATAATGCTCTTACCAATAGTGACCTCACAGTAGGGGACAAAATACTTAAAGTAAATGATATTTCCGTAATCTCATCACAAGACGTATATGATCTAATCAGCAAGCAAAATAATTCATTAGCAACCATTACATATTCTAGAGATAATCAAGAATATAAAACAAACATTAAACTATATAAAGAAGATAATATCTATAAAACAGGTTTATATATCAAAGACACTATTAGAGGTGTAGCTACGCTTACTTATATCGACCCAGAGAACAACTACTTTGGAGCTCTCGGTCACGAAATAATTGAAAAGTCTACTAAAAGCAAATTCAATATGACAAGCGGTTCCATTTATCAGTCAACCGTTACTGGTATTACTAAAAGTACTGATGGTCATCCTGGTGAAAAAAATGCTCGCAGTAATTCAAATGACGTCTATGGTAATGTAAAAGAGAATACCACCAGTGGTATCTTTGGTACCTATACTAGCACTCTTCCAAATACTAAAAAATTTAAAGTTGCTACCAGTGATGAAATATCCTTAGGACCAGCTAAAATATTAACTGTTATTGATCAAAATAATGTCGAAGAATTTGCTATTAACATTATCAAATTAAACAAAAATTCAAAAACCAAAAACATTCTCTTTGAAGTTACTGACCAAACCCTCCTTGACAAAACAGGTGGTATCGTTCAAGGAATGAGTGGTAGTCCAATTATCCAAGATGGTAAAATTATCGGAGCTGTCAACTATGTCTTAGTAGATAAAACTAATAAAGGATATGGAATATTTATTACTAATATGTTAGAAGAACAAGAGAACTAGGATTTATTTCCTAGTTTTTGTATAACTTTATGATATAATAATAAAAACACCGAATTTATCCAGCCAATAACCATGGCAAAAAATAATAATAGCAATTTACCATCCTTACCAATAAAAAAATAGATAAAAATAAATTCATAAACTGTGGCTAACCAAAACTAAAAAATAAAAGTCAAAAACAGCCGAAATAACCAACTCTAGTATCATTTCCTGTTAAAGCATTCACGTATTTAATATAATTAACTCATGAAAAGGAGTGATTCTATGAATCAAGAAAAAATTGGATTATTTATTTCCAAATGTCGAAAAGACAAAAAACTAACTCAGTCAGAATTAGCTGAAATACTCGGAGTAACTGACAAGTCCATAAGTAACTGGGAGTGTGGCCGCAATATGCCTGACTTATCCCTCTTCAAGCCTCTATGTGAAGTTCTAGATATTTCAATCAACGACTTAATCAGTGGAGAAAAAGTATCAAATGATAAATATCAAGAAACCCTTGAAGATAATATCATAAAAACGATTGATTATACCAACAAAAAAGTATCTGCTAAAAATAATCTCTTAGGAATAATTCTAATTACCTTTGGAGTAATGATCACTATTACTGCTATGACAATTTTCCCTAGTGAAAGTAGTTGGGGTAGTATCTATGCCATTTTTGGAGTAATCATCTCTCTATTAGGATTAACTAGATTTACTAAAAAATTAAAACCATTATCAAAAATACTAGTAAATGTAAGCTTCCTAATTATTTCAATACTTATTCTTTTCTTAATAGACTACTTAAGTGTTATAAATATTAAACAAGCTCCAAGATTTTCCATTTATAAAATAACCGGAGAGACTAACATTTACTATGACACCCCATTTTATGATGTCATTAGATGTAAACGTGATACCAAAGATGAATACTATAAAATAATGCCAAACACTGCCTATGATAAAGATAACACTGATAAATATTGCCAATAAAAATTTTACAGTAAAAACAAAAATACTTAAAAATATTCTATAAGTTCCTAGTATAGAAACATTTTATAGATTAATTAAAAAGTATTTTATAAGTAGCTAAAATATAAGTATTCTAAAATAGATCAGTGTAGTCTATAATTAAACTAGAGTAGGAGTAATCTATAATTAAACTAGATATAGTGCAATTTATAAAAAATAGCATAGAAGTATTCCATAAACAGTGTAATAGTAGTTCCATATCCATGCAATCATAGAAAAACAACAATAATAATCCAAATACAATCATCAATCACAGTACTCTCTAACATAATCATACAAAAAAGGCCTCATTTTCCTAAAAAGAAATAAAGCCTTTTATTTTTTAAAATTTTATAATTTTCCAAACTACATAATATCATGTAACTCTAGTTTTTCAGCCTTTCAAAATTATCTATCTACATTTTATATTTTAATTTTTTATGTATTACTCTCATTTTCTAATATAGACCAGCATCTAAATCTAAAACCCTATTTCTTAATCGTAGTATTCACCACATTCTCTAAAGCCGTATTCATATAAGCAATCCTAACAACTTCACCATCAGGCTTAGTAAAAGACAAAATCGTATTAGGTTCAATATACTTAAACACATCCTCCAAATATGTTGGATCTCCTCCAGAAATGTAGTCACGATAATCTAACCAGCAAGAAGTGTTCCCAAGCTGTCTCAATTCACCAAAAGGTATTCCCGTATTTGAACTACATATCCTTAACACCTTATCCATATTAGTTCTACCATAATTATAAGCCGTTACCGCTTCCGCTACATTGTAGTTGGCACTAACTAACTCACTTTGTAAAATCATACATCCTACCTGAATATTACTTGATATATCTCGCACGCTTTCTTCATCAATTACAAACTTGTCATATTCATGCGTTTCAAAATTATAAGCTCTAACCGTCTCACCAACCCATGACCATGGACCAGCCACCTGTATTTGAAATAGTCCAAGTCCACCATCATAATCAACTTCAGTACTGTGAACACCTCTCTCTAATGTACCAATTGCCAGTACCAACTCCGGATCTAGCCCATACATTTTTGCATATTTATTAACTTCATCCCCATAAGTATTAACCATATTAATATACTTCTCAGTCTCTCTCTCATTTCCTGTATCAAGTCTAAATATTCCGTTAATCTTCCTCTCATTAAATTCCTCTTTTTGAGAAGAATCATTTACTTGAGGAGTAGCCACCGGAGTAGGGGTAGGAGTAATCGTCGGAGTAGGGCTAACTTCTACCATCAAAGGAGCACTAGTTAACACCTGATTTTCTTCCACAATAGGACTAGCCATAACTACTTCTTCCTTTGAAGATAAACTATCCACATTATCATTGTTATCAAGCTTTTCCTTCAAGATAAAAGCACTCATCGTAATAAGTGTAGCTCCAGTAACTATTGCAATTGTTTTTTTAAATAAGTTTTTTCTAGATACCTTTCTTTTCTCTAACCTCTCATTCTCTTCATCTTCTTCATCTCTTAAAAAAATATCCTCATCGTCGTCAACTCTCCAGTCTTCTAAAGGCTTCTCTTTCTTATTTAAAAATTCCTTATATTCCTTACTAAACTTAATCAAAATATCCGCATCAGGTGAACTTACTCTCTCAAAAGATACTTCAATCGTTCCATCATCAAATTCACGATCACTTCCTTCATATCTTTGATTAAAATCCCTAAAAAATCCTCTCGCATCATCATCTGTTAGTACAATATTTTCTATCTGACAAAAATCATTATCTCTATAACGGAAACAAGTACAATTCCTAACCGTCATTTCTTCCTTATTAACTATATAAAAAACTACCTTATTCAACTTTCTCCAACTCCTTATCGATAAAATTCCATTCCTCTTCATCATTAATTTCTTCCAGTATCAAGTTTCCCTTAATTATCTTATACCTGCTAGCGTAATATTCATTCTTATCACCATATATCACATAATTGTAGCCACTTTTTACATTTCTACATAGCAAAATAATATCATATTCCACCATCTTACCGTCCTGAACTATTTGTATCTTATTATCTTTCATCTTATCACCTAATTATATTATTTTATAATTACTCATATTTGTCAAGAAAAAGACATTCATTTTACTTAGCAACCTCAAAAATATAAGCAAAATATCAACTTCAAAGGTATTCAAAAAGCCTACATCATACACACAAAAAAAGTATACAACAGAAATACATTATTTTAGTAAAAATCACTTCTCTTGCAAAAAACACTCCCACATAAACCCTTGTAAAACCTCCATAAATCATCATTTCAAATAGCAGCCCCCCTAAAATGCCATTTTACGACCCTGTAAAATATTTACAAACCCCCAAAGATAATATATAATAAATAATTGAGGAGGAAAGATATGTATTTGTTTGCTAACAATAAAAATAGAATAGAAGTATATGAAGTAAAACAAATAAAAAGTGAAATTAGGGCTTATCGTGAAAAAGTTTTAGAAAAATACAAAGACCAGCCCATATTTTATGATTATCACACTAACTGGAGCAAAGCAATATTTTCTTTTCAAGACTCGCACAATATTGATATACGAGCCCTAGTTTTTAGTAGGCCAGCACCGCGTGATCATGAATTTTATGGTAAGTTCGTTCCTAGTAATCCTAAAACTCGTAAAGAAAAAGCTCGTCAAAAAGAACTACTAGAAAAGTATTTAAATGGAGAATATAAAGAAGTTCTTCCTTTTATAGTTAACCGATATAATCCAGAAAAAGAATCTTATGACGATATATACTATTTTATTGAAACCACCCCATATGGACGTGTCCCTAAAGAATGGTATTATAGTAATCTATTATGTCTTCCCAAAGAATTATATCTCTTGCAACTATTAGAGCAAGAGTACACCTTAAGTGTTCCCCACGATGAAGATTATTCTGAAATACTTAAAAACTATGAAAAAAAGAAAATTGGCTCAGCTAGTTTGACTAAATTAAAATTATTGATAGATACTGATATTATTCGTCAATCAAACAATAGTATTTATGAAAGAATGTCATGTGATGAACAATTCTTGCGCCAAATAAAGCATCGTGCTAATTAAAAAAATTAAGCAGTACCCATAGATTACCCCAAAAAAGTAATCTTTTATTATGCCATTAAAAAAGAATTATAACTATCTAAGTACTAAACTATCATAGCGTTATAATTCTTTTTTTATATTAATACCAATCTTTATTAAAACTATTTATATCCCTTACTATTAGCCATAATTTTAACCATTATAATTCTCTTTTTCTTGCCTTTACCTTATTACTAATATTTGTAATATAGAATGATTCCTTAAAGTTATCATCTAGTCCCTGAATAAACTTACTTATATTATTAACTCTATCACTGCCTAGCATACCAATCATCTCTTCAAAACATAATGATAAGAATAATAGAGTATTAATATTCTCATCTTCCCCTTGTGTCATATTATATATATCCCTTATAATAAACAAGCATTCATTATAGTATATATTTTGATAATCTCCCTTGCGTTCATAGTCAGGTATCATTTTAGGATCAAATTCATATAAAATGCCTAACATTTCAAAAATGCTATTATCTCTAGTAAAGAAAGAATACTTGTCTTCATTAAAATTATTAATTAGTTGTTGTGCCAACTTAGCTTCATCCTTATTATCAGGAATAGTATTTTCTAGGCTATAAATAGCCTTCTTTATAGCCTTAACATATATTAAAGCTAAAGCTTCCTCCTGATGACGATACTCATCTACCTGATAATCTTCCAAATAATCTCTAAATCCACTATCAATATCCCATTCCATCGTTTCTTCAAAATGATTTATCTCATCATGTATATTGACATCTATTCCTTTATCTCTCATTTCATAGGATAACTCTAAAAATCTTCTTGATAAAGCCCTATATACTCTTATATAATCATTATCTTCATCTAACTTATCATCAGGTATTATTCTAAGTAACCCTATAACTGTATCATAGTTCATTTCCTGATAAGCATCTATTTCTACTAAAGTATATTCTTCAATACCCTTAATAGCATACTTAAAATCTTTACTGCCCTTCATATTATTACTTTCATAATATATTAAATTATAGTATTCATTATTAATAGCATGAGCTAAATTTACTAATTGCCTTAATAAAACAACTTCTTTTTCCATCACCAATACCTCCTAATCATTACTTTATCACAAATAATTTTCTTTGTAAATAAGCCTTATTCAAATTAACTTCCTGTAAATTTAAGTTAACTACTACTTGACTATAGTTTACTTAAAGTTTATAATTGTTATAGGTAGCGTGATTGTATGAATAAGATATTAAAATTAATTTTTATTAGCTTTGCTCTATTTTTTATGACTAATAGGGTATTTGCTTTAACCGTAAGTGATTCTAATATCACTATGTCTCCAGGTACTAGTAAAGAGGTAGAGTTATCTACCACCACCGAGGTAGAAGTATCAAGAGTTGAATTTACTTTAGTGTATTCTACTTATGACGTACCGGCGAATTTTGTCGTAAATAATATTTATACCGATGGAAATCCTAATGGTATTAAGCATATCGTTAATTTTGATACTCCCATATCAGGTACCATCAAACTAGGTACTGTCAAGATTAATACCGTAAATTCTCCTAGAGAAACTACTGGTACTATTAACATTCATAGTGCTAAAGCTATAACCGCAACCGGTGAAACCATTAATCTAAATAGCCAAAATATAAATGTCACTATTGGAGAACAAAAAGAAGAGCCAGCTAATGATGATTATGATAAAAATCTTTTAAAAGAAATAAAATCTAATAAAGTAAGAATAGAATTAGTAAAAGATACTTTTGATTATGAAATAACAATAGATAAAGATCTAGAGGAGTTAGATCTAGAACCAATTGCAATCAATGATAAATACAAAGTCACAACGTCTACACAAAAAATATCTGATCTTGAAGATAATAAAATAACCATCACCGTAGAAGATAATGATAACCATATCGTTACCTATAACATAAAAGTAAATATCCTTAAAGATATAAAAAATGCTACTATTGATAAGAATACATATAAAGAAAAAAATACTTATCAAGGCAAATGGTTATTAGCAATAATCTTTTTTGGAATAGCTTTATTTGTAAGTCTAATATTTACTAAAAAGGGGAAATAATTGAATAGGTGGTTGATCATATGAAAAAGGTAAGAAAAGTAATGACTAAAAAAACTGTGCGGACTATATTATTTATAATTTTAGACATATTAGCACTAATAATATGCTCTCTCTTAGCAATAGCTACACGCTTTGATTTTTCAGATATACCTAATATGTATATTGATAATATTTATAATTATCTTTTAATTGATAGTATCATCATTATATGTATTTTCAAATTATATCGTATCTACAAAAATATTTGGTCATATGCTTCAATTAATGAACTTATAAGCATTATTTTTGCATGTACTTCATTTGAAATAGTTGAGTATATTTATAAGTTAATATTTGATATAAAGATGCCCCGTAGTTATTATCTGATTAAGTTAATTCTTATGTATATCTTTATATCAGCTATTAGATATTCTTATCGTATAGCTAGAACACTAAGAGATTATTACCAAGAAAAAAGTGGCTTAAATAATACTATGATTATCGGAGCTGGAGAAGCCGGTCGTATGCTTTTAACTGAAATGTCTAATAATAAAAATAATTTTAGTAATAAAGTATGCTGTGTAATTGATGATGATAAAAATAAAATAGGTAATTATATTAAAGGTATCCCTATCGTAGGAAATCGCAAGACCATTGAATATAATGCCGAAAAATATAATATTAGTGAAATAATTATTGCTATGCCATCTATTAGTAGAGAAAAGTTAAATCTAATTATAGATGAATGCCAAAAAACAAAATGTACTATCAAAACTTTGCCAAGTCTAAGTGAATTAGTGGGTAAACCTACAATGAAAAAAGTAAGACCACTTACATATGAAGACTTCTTAGGAAGAAAAGAAATAGTCGTAGACATAAAAGCTATATCATCCCATCTTGAAGGAGCAAGGGTAATTGTTACCGGTGGTGGTGGTTCAATAGGTAGTGAATTATGTCGTCAAATAGCTAAATGTAATCCTGAAGAATTAATTATTTTTGATATATATGAAAATAATGCTTATGATATAGAGCAAGAACTAATAAGAAATTATCCCAAGTTAAATCTTAAAACAATTATTGGTTCAGTAAGAGATTATGATAGATTAGAGAACATTTTTAAAGAGTATCATCCAGAATACGTCTTTCATGCAGCAGCACATAAACACGTTCCGTTAATGGAGTTTAGTCCCAATGAAGCTATTAAAAATAACTGTTTAGGAACTCTAAATACAGTTAAAATAGCCGATAAATACAAAGTTAAAAAATTTGTTTTAATCTCATCAGATAAAGCAGTAAGACCCACTAATGTCATGGGAGCTACTAAAAGAATCTGTGAAATGATCATTCAAGCATATAACAAAAAATCAAAAACCGATTATGTAGCAGTAAGATTTGGTAATGTATTAGGCTCTAATGGTTCAGTTATTCCATTATTTCTAAAGCAAATAGATAGTGGTGGCCCCGTAACGGTAACCCATAAAGAAATAACTAGATATTTTATGACCATACCAGAAGCTGTATCATTAATATTACAAGCCTTTTGCTACGCCAATGGTGGTGAAATATTTGTATTAGATATGGGAGAACCTGTAAAAATATACGAACTAGCTAAAAAAATAATTCGCTATAAAGGTCTCGAACCAAATGTAGATATTCAAATCAAAATAACTGGATTAAGACCAGGAGAAAAATTGTATGAAGAATTGCTCATGGATGAAGAAGGATTGCAAAGTACTCCTAATAAATTAATTCATATAGGCAAACCAATCGCCATGGATGATGATAAATTCTTCAAAGATCTAGATAAATTAATTGAGTATTCATACAAGAATAATAAAGATATAAAAGAAAAAGTAGCTAAAATAGTAGGTACTTATAAAATAGATAAAGGAAGTAATGAAAATGAAAAATAATAAAAAAATTTATTTAGCATCTCCCCATATGATGGGAAATGAATTGAAGTATGTCAAAGATGCCTTTGATACTAACTGGATAGCTCCTCTAGGGCCATATGTAAATAAATTAGAAGATGATTTCAAAGAATATATGGGCTTACCCGGAGCCACAGCTTTAGCTAGTGGAACAGCAGCATTGCATTTAGCCATGAAATTAGCTGGAGTAGGAGAAGGAGATTATGTATTTTGTTCATCACTAACATTCTCTGCTAGTGCTAATCCAATCGTATATGAAAATGCTACTCCAGTATTCATTGATTCTGAACCTGGTAATTATAACATGAGCCCTGTAGCTTTAGAAAAAGCTTTTGAAAAATATACTCCCAAAGCTGTAGTAATAGTATCATTATATGGTATGCCAGCTACTATGGATAAGCTTATAAAAATGTGTAAAAAACATAAAGTAACTATCATTGAAGATGCCGCAGAATCCTTAGGAGCAACTTATAAAGGACGTTTAGTAGGAACTTTTGGTGATTACAATATCATTAGCTTTAATGGTAACAAAATAATTACTACTTCAGGAGGAGGAATGCTCCTAACAAAGAAAGAAAAAGATGCCAAAAAAGCTTTATTTTGGGCAACACAAGCTCGTGAACCAGCTAGATACTATCAACATAAAGAAATTGGCTACAATTATCGTATGTCTAATGTATCAGCAGCTATTGGCTGTGGCCAATTTGAATGCCTTGATAAAAAGATAAAAATGAAACAAGATATCTTTAATCGCTATGTTGAAGCTTTTAAGGATATTCCAGAAATCGAAATGTTAAGTGAAGACAAAGATAGAGTATCTACTCACTGGTTAAGTATAATGAAATTAAACAGTTCAAAGATTACTCCTAATGATATTATAGATGCCCTAGATAAGGAAAATATTGAATCACGTCCAATATGGAAACCTATGCACATGCAACCAGTATTCAAAAAATGTCCTTTCTTTAATCACAACAAAAAAGGCATCTCCGTATCAGAAGAATTATTTAATACCGGAGTATGTTTACCAAGTGATACAAACATGAATAAAAAAGAACAAGAAAGAGTAATAGAGATAATTAGAAACTTATTCGTATAAATAATGACAAATTATGACAAACATATAGAAAATAATTGAAATAAATGATATAATTTATTTAAGGTTGAAAATAATTAACTTGATAGATTATATCATTTTTTAGGGAGTAAGATATTTATGTATAAAAAATATATCAAAAGGCTATTAGATATAGTGTTATCACTAATAGCCATTATCATAACTTTACCAATATTTTTAATAATTGGTATCCTTGTTTTAATATTTTTAGGCAAACCAGCTATATTTAGACAAAAACGTCCTGGCAAAAACGAAAAAATCTTTACTATGTATAAGTTTAGAACCATGTCTAATAAAAAAGATAAAGATGGCAACCCATTACCGGATGAACTAAGATTAACCAAACTAGGAAAAATTTTAAGAAAAACCAGTTTGGATGAAATACCGGAATTTATTAACATTTTAAAAGGTGATATGTCTTTTGTAGGGCCTAGACCTCTTTTAGTAGAATATCTTCCATATTATACTGGGGAAGAACACCATCGACATGATGTAAGGCCAGGATTAACTGGATTGGCCCAAGTAAGTGGTAGAAATTTACTTAATTGGGATGAAAGATTTAAAAAAGACATTGAATATGTAAACAACATTACATTCTTAAATGATTTGAAAATAATCATAAAAACAATCAAAAAAGTTTTATTTAATGAAGATTTAACCGTATGTACAACAACAGGTTTAAAATTTAAGAGTTTAGATAAAGAAAGGAACAAGCACGAAATGATTTTTTTAAAACTTACAAAAAGCATATATGAACAGAGTTACAAAGATATATTAAAGTGTTTAAAAGAATTACCAACGGTAAAAGATAATAGAGCTGCAGAATTGACTAGCAATATAAAAGAATACTTAAATAATAACACAGCAATAATATATGTATGCTTAATCGATAAAAAAGTCGTAGGCATAATTTGGGGTTATGAAATAGAAAAAAATATTATCCACATTAATTATTTTGTAGTCGATAATGATTATAGAAATAAACAAATAGGTACAAATTTATTAAAAATTATGTTAGATGCTAATAAAAATAAGAAAATTGAACTTTTAGTTAATAAAAATAATATAAAAGCTATAATGTTTTATGATAAATTTGATTTTTCAAAAGAAAAATATAATGAAGAAAAGTATAAAATGACAAGGTGCGTGTAAAGATGAAAGACATATATTTTGATGAAAATTATGGAAAATTGTATGAAGAAAGCGAGCATGGGAAAGCATATATATTTAGGCTTGAAACTGAAAATGGTTCAATAGTTAATCAGTTTATAAAAAGAGAAATACCATTAAAAATTAATAACGAAGTGTATTACGATATAGTGACTCCATATGGATATGGTGGGCCGTATATAGAAAAATATAGCAATAAAGAGTTATTATTAAAGGACTACAAACACGCCTTCATGGCTTTCTGCAAAGATAATAATATTGTAGCAGAATTTATAAGATTTCATCCAATATATAAAAACTATAAAGACTTTAAAGATATATATATTGAATCATTTAACAGGTATACATTAGGAACGAATCTTAAAGATTATGAAGACCCAATAAAGTCTGAATTTTCAAAACACACGCGAAAAACAATAAAGTCAATTCTCAATCTCGGTGTTTCCTTTAAAATGATTGAAAATCCAACAGAAAAAGATCTTGATGAATTTAAAAGAATATACTATTTAAATATGAAAAGAAAAGAAGCTGCCGATTATTATTATTTTCCAGATGAATATTTCGATAATATACTGAAATTTTATTCTAATAAAGTTATAATTGCAGAGTCAATTTACAAAGATAAAGTTATAGCAGCAGGATTGTATTTTACTACAGCTAATACAATTCACGCTCATTTATCAGGAACTGACACTGAATATTTATATTTATCTCCAGCGTATATTTTAAAATATGGCACGGTCATTTGGGGAAAAAATAAAGGATACGATTTTGTTCACTACGGTGGAGGAACATCTAGTAGTGAAGACGATACATTATATTTATTTAAGTCAAAATTTTCAAAAAACACAAAATTTGAATTTTGGATTGGAAAAAAAGTTTGGAATGAAAAGATATATGAAAGGTTATGCAAGGAAACCAACAAAAATATAGATGACCAATATTTTCCAGCATATAGAAAGGAATGTTAATAGGTGAGGAAAAAAGTACTGTTTGTTGCCACAATTACAAGACATATAGAGGGGTTTCACACGCCACTATTAAAATTGTTTAAAGAAAAAGGTTGGGAAGTACAAGTTGCAACAGGAGACAAAAAGAAAATTTCAAAATACTGTGACAAAAAATATACAATATCAATTGAAAGAAGTCCATACAAATTAAAAAACTTGAAAGCAATTAAAGAATTGAAAAAGATAATTGATAAAGAAAATTATGACATAATACACTGCCATACTCCGATGGGTTCAGTAGTTGCTAGATTAGCTGCAAGACATGCAAGAAAAAATGGCACAAGAGTAATTTATACGGCACATGGATTTCATTTTTTTAAAGGAGCTCCACTAATAAATTGGTTACTATTTTATCCAGTAGAAAAGTATTTAGCCAAATATACTGATACATTAATAACAATCAATAAAGAAGACTATGAATTAGCTAAAAGCAAGTTTAGTGGAAAATGCAAAGATATAGAATATGTACCAGGAGTGGGGATAGATACCAAAAAATTTGATGTTTCAATGTCTGAGAAAGAAAAACTAGAACTAAGAAAAAAAATAGGCCTTAAAAAAAATGATTTTGTCTTAATATGCGTAGCAAGATTAGACAAAAATAAAAATCAGGGTTTTCTTATTAATGCCATGAAAAAAATAGTAAATAAAAATAAGAATATTCATTTATTATTAGTAGGACCGGATGAGTTGAATGGTAAATACAAAAAGAAAGTAAAAAAATATAAATTAGAAAACAATATTCATTTTTTAGGAAGAAGAGAAGACGTCCCACAATTACTAGCCATATCAAATGTTGTAGTTTCATCCAGTTTAAGAGAGGGACTCCCAGTAAATATAATGGAAGCACTTGAGAGCGGATTACCAGTAGTGGCTTTAAAGTGTCGTGGAATGGAAGATTTAATAATAAATGGTAAAAATGGTTATATAGTAAACGATCAAAAAGAATTTATCGATAGAGTATTACAATTAGAAAACAAAAAACTTAAAAATATCAGTTTAAATGCCACTTTTTTAGTTGAAAATGTATGCAAAAAAATGGCAAAAATTTATTTTAAAGGAAGTGATATTAGTGATATTATTGAAACAAATGTTACAATCAATAGTAAGATGTGTTAGAGGCGAAATTTCCACAAAAAAATTAATTAAAATGGGATTAACGGTAGGAGAAAATTTTAATAGGCAAGGAAATTGTATTATAGATCCATCACATTGCTGGTTAATAGAAATCGGTAATAATGTTACACTTGCCAACGGAGTGTATATATTAGCACACGATGCAAGTACTAAAAATTTAATTGATTATGCAAAAATAGGCAAAGTTAAAATAGGAAACAATGTATTTATAGGAGCACGTAGTATAATATTACCAAACATAAACATAGGGGATAATGTAATAATAGGCAGTGGAAGTGTTGTAACAAAAGATATCCCATCTAATGTAGTAGTAGCAGGCAACCCAGCTAAAATAATATCAAGTATCGCTGATTATAAAAATAAAATGTTTAAAAAAATAAAAAGTGATAATGTTTTTGAAGATGATTACACATTAAGAAAAAATATATCAAAAAAGAAAAAAGAAGAAATGAAAGAAAAATTAAATAAAAGTATAGGATTTGTAAGATAAATGAAAAAAATATTACATGTGTTAGCATCTTCAGCTTTTTCAGGAGCCGAAAGTGTTGCAATAACAATAATCACAAATATGAACGAAGAGTATGAAATGGCATATTCTTCGCCACGTGGTAAAATAGAAAAAAAGTTAAAGAAGAAAAAAATCACCTATTATGGCATGAATAAATTAAATATAAATGAGCTAAGAAAAATAATAAAAGAATACCACCCGAATATAATACATGCACATGATTATAGAGCGAGTTTTTTATGTGCACTATTAAAAGGAAAGGCAAAATTGATTTTACACATACATAACAATGCACCTTGGATAAAAAAATTTTGTTTAAGGTCGATGACTTTTCTCATTGCATCTAAAAAAGCCGATAAAATTTTAATAGTATCTAACTCAATCCAAAACGAATATATATTTTCAAAAATAATAAAAAATAAATTCATATGCATAGACAATCCAGTATCATCTAAAAATATTTTGTCACAAGTAAAAAATTATCAAGCAAACAAAAAATATGATATATGTTGTACAGCAAGAATTTCAAGAGTTAAAGATCCAATCACCTTTTTAAATATAGTTTATGAGTTAAAGAAAAGAATGCCAACTATTATTGCAATATGGATCGGAGGAAGCGATGATTTAGTATATGCAAATAGTATTTTAAATGAAGTTAGAAAATTAGAGTTAGAAAAAAATATAAAATTTTTAGGGTGGAAAGAAAATCCATATACATATATGGCAGAATCAAAAATCTTTTTATTAACATCAGAATATGAAGGATATGGTTTGGCAGCATTTGAAGCATTATCACTTGGACTACCATGTGTAGTTAGTAATGTTGGGGGATTATCTAGTGTAGTAGACGACAGTTGTGGAAAATTGTGTGAAAAAGGCAATATAATGGAATATTGTAATGAAATCACGAATTTACTAACAAACGAAGATTATTATATAAATAAGTCAAAGAAAGCAATAATAAAATCAAAAAAATTGGATAATCTAGAAGAGTATTGTACAAAATTAGATAAAATTTATAAAGGAGTATATAATGACTAAAATCGTAGATAAAGTAACAGTCTTTACCCCAACATATAATAGGGGATATATATTAGATAGAGCATATAATAGTCTATTGAAGCAAACCAACAAGAATTTTGAATGGTTAATTGTTGATGATGGCTCGATAGACAATACACAAAAAAAAGTAAAAGAATGGATAAAAGAGAACAAAATACAAATTAGGTACATTTATCAACGAAATCAAGGAAAACCATTAGCACATAATACAGGAGTATTAAACGCAAAATATAATTTGTTTTTTTGCTTAGATTCAGATGATTTTTTAGTAGATAATTGTATTGAGATAATTTTAAAAGAATATAAAAAAATACGTGACGATAATAAAATAACAGGCTTAATTGCTAAGCGACAATTTTTAAATGAGAGTAAAATTCTTCCACCATTTCCATCAAAAAAATCAGTAACATTATTAGATTTAGTCTATAAATATAATTATAAATATGATTTGTTATTAGTATATAAAAAGGAATATTTAAAAAGGTTTTTATTTCCTAGTATTCCTAATGAAAAATTTATTCCAGAACCATATGTTTACAATCAAATAGATCAACTTGGAACAATGATATTAATTGATAAAGAATTATATATGTGTGAATATTTAGAAGATGGATATTCAAAAAATGTAAAAAAACTTATTACAAACAATCCAATAGGATATATGAAATTTGCAAAGCAAGAAATGATGTTAGCAAAAAATATCAAACTCAAATGTATAGATGCAATTAGATATTCAATAGGATGTATACTTTCAGGAAGAAAAAAAGAGTTGTTTCAAGTAAAATTCTCATATAAAGTACTAATTATATTAGTTTTTCCTATTACAATTGTTGCATACATAAAAAAATATGTAAAATAGGTTAGGAGGCATTTTCAATGAACTTGCTTTATGGGTTATTTATTTTAATAGTAATTTTCTTTTTAATAAGTTTTATCGTCAAAGACAAAAATGTTAAGAAAATTATGATAATAATTATTTTAATAATATTATGCCTAGTATCTGGAACAAGATATAATACTGGAGGCACCGATTATTATGTATACAAAAACATATATAATTATTTACCAACAGATATAAATTTTTTTGATGGAATAAAAATATTGCAAAACAAATATGAAATAGAGTATGGTTTTAGTTTATATATGAGTATAATAAAAAAAATTGGATTCAATTATTATGGATTTACGTTAGTAAACTCTATCGTTTTTTATACTATATTTTATAAAATAATAAAAAAGTATGACTATAATATAT
>OKXB01002124.1_pt1 | contig 16912 bp, 9 predicted proteins | sample 1601731 | NCBI WGS metagenome assembly OKXB01 (sample SAMN04414077, study PRJEB24778) | human gut metagenome | material: faecal | host: Homo sapiens | reverse complement strand
TTAATAACAAAATATAACAGTTATTAAATCTCTTAAAACAGGTGAAATCTCAATTTGAATTTGCCGAGCAAGAGAGTAATATTGCTTGGCAAATTTATATTTATCAAAGAATTTTTGAAAAAATTTAAAATTTCCCTGATTTTGTCCGGATCTTGTCACAGTCGGTTTGTTATGATATAGACACAATAAAGAAACAAACAAACGAAAGGAGGAAAAGAGAATGATTGCTTATCTCGGAAAGCGTTTCTACAATTGGATGCACTCATTATTTTAAGCAAAATCACCACAAATTCAGATAACAGAAAAAGTAAAAAACTTTTCAAAATCATAAAAATTTGTTCGCATCTTGTCACAGTAGGTATGGTAAGATAAAGACACAATATAGAAACAATCGAAAGGGGAAAAGAGAATGACTTATTATTTCGTAAGATTTTTTGTCAATTGGGATGGACTCATTTATTAAGATAAAAACACAACGAAATACGAATGTTACAATAGATGAGGATTTGTAAATCAAAGGTCGGGTAATTCACAACGGATACCCGACCTTATTTTATGCTGAATTATGATAAACTGCGTTGTTTATCTTGAAAACTCTCTAAAAATACCTATAATTAAAGTGTAGAATAAATCAGGTGCAGAGTTATGGATAAATTTGATGTTTTAAGAAAATACTTCGGATATTCCTCGTTCAGAAAAGGTCAGGAAGAAATGGTTGATTGCCTGTTGTCGGGCAGGGATGCTCTCGGCATAATGCCGACGGGTGCAGGCAAGTCTATATGCTATCAGGTTCCTGCAATTATGTTTGGCGGTGTTACTATTGTTGTTTCTCCGCTGATTTCATTGATGAAGGATCAAGTAAATGCTCTTGTTCAGCAGGGCGTGAAGGCGGCTTATATTAACAGCTCATTAACCGATACACAATATGACAAGGTGTTGAAAAATGCGGCTTTGGGAAACTATAAAATAATTTATGTCGCACCCGAACGGCTGGATTCAGTCGGTTTCATTAATTTATGCAGAAGAATAAAAATTTCAATGGTAGCCGTTGACGAATCTCATTGTGTTTCCCAGTGGGGACAGGATTTCCGTCCGAGCTATCTTAATATTAACAAATTCATTTCTATGCTCCCGAATCGTCCAATAATCGGAGCTTTTACGGCAACCGCTACGGATGAAGTAAAAAAGGATATTATAAACATTTTACAGCTTGAAGATCCTGCCGTTGTAACTACGGGCTTTGACAGACCGAATCTGTTTTTCTCCGTTTTAAGACCTGCCAAAAAGGATAACAGGCTTATTGAACTGATAAAAGAACGCAGGGACAAGTCGGGAATTATCTATTGTTCAACGAGAAAAAAGGTCGAGAGCGTTTGCGATTTGCTTATCAAAAACGGCTTTCCGGCAACACGCTATCACGCAGGCTTGAGCGACGAGGAGCGTGTTAAGAATCAGGACGATTTTGTCTATGACCGCAAACCGGTTATGGTTGCGACAAATGCGTTCGGAATGGGCATAGATAAGTCGAATGTATCATATGTAATTCATTACAATATGCCGAAGAATATCGAAAGCTATTATCAGGAGGCAGGCAGAGCAGGACGTGACGGTCAGGAGGCAGATTGTATTTTGCTTTACGGAGCAGGAGATGTGCAGACCTGTCGATATTTTATCGAAAACACCGAGCCGAATCCGCAGCTTACACCTGAGCAGAACGAGATGTTCAAGAAGAGGGAGGAAGAACGCTTAAAGCATATGATTTTCTATTGCAGGACAAGCGACTGCCTGCGTGGATATATGCTGAAATATTTTGGCGATGAAGCAGAGGAAAACTGCGGTAAATGCTCAAACTGCCTGACAAAATTTGAAACAGAAGATGTTACCATAGAAGCGCAGAAAATTCTATCCTGCATAATAAGAACAGGACAAAAATTCGGCGTAACAATAATTTCGAATGTCTTGCGAGGAAAAACAAATGAAAGAATAACATATTTCGGACTTGATAAGCAATCCACCTTTGGCATAATGAAGGACTCAAAGCCGACAGAAATAAAGTACATAATAGAAAAGCTGGAAGAACAGGGGTATATCATATTGGTAGGAGCAGGCAAGCCGATATTCAGAGTAACAGAAATGAGCTATCCCGTACTCAAAGGCAAAGCGAAAGTTAATATAAAGAAAACTATCAGAATTAAATTCAAAGAGAAAACTGTTGAGGAAACTGTTGATATTCCGCTGTTTAATATTCTTAAGCAAATCAGATATGAGATTGCAAGCAAAAAAGGAGTTCCTGCATTCCTGATTTTTTCAGACGCATCACTTACAGATATGTGCAGAAAACTGCCCGTAACGCCCGAAGAATTTTTATCAGTCAACGGTGTAGGCGACAACAAGCTGAAGCAATACGGCGAACGTTTTATATCAGCAATCGCCGAGTATAAAGCAACAGGTGTTGAAAATACAGACGAACAAGATAGTCAAAACAACATCGAAAAAACACAAGAAAGCGAAGTTAATTATGCCTATAAACCTTGGTCGGAAAAGGAAGTAGAAAAATTAAGATTTGAATACGAAGTAGGAATCCCGATAGACAAAATCGCCAAAAACCACGGCAGAACAAACGAAGATGTCAGAAGCAGACTCAAAAAAGAAGGATTAATTGAAGAATAGCTGTGGCTAATTTGATATTCTTTTATTATTAAACAATCTGAAAGAGGTTAGTTATATGAATTCTTTTGCAATACTTAAGGGAGAAAAATACACATATGTAAACAGAATTAAAAACATCATAACTAACGAAACTGCCGTACTCTGCAAGGATGAGTGCGGCAATTTTTGTTTTTGCAGTATTGATGAATGGGTTAATAATAGAGCCGTTGAAATCAATACCGCAGATAAAACACAAGTTAATAAATACAGCACTCCGCAACAGAAAATCGAACTGTTCAAATCTTTATTCTGCGGTAGAACTGATGTTCACGCAAAGAGATATTATAATACAAAAACTGGTAAAGGCGGATATGTGCCTGCTTGCAGTAATGAGTGGGTGAATTTTGTATGCGATAAGAAGAAATATACCTGCTCAAAATGTCCAAACCGCAGTTTTATTGAAATAAATGATAGGGTTATTTACAATCACCTAAAAGGCGATAATGAATTCTGTCGTGATGTAGTGGGAATCTATCCAATGTTGCCTGACGAAACAACAAAATTTCTTGCAATCGACTTTGACGAGGAAAGCTGGCAGGAGGATGTAACTGCTGTTCGTAAAATTTGCAGAGAACATAATATCCCTGTAAGTGTTGAGCGTTCACGTTCGGGAAACGGTGCGCATATGTGGTTCTTTTTTGAAGAAGCAGTTCCGGCATCTACTGCAAGAAAATTCGGAAGCGGATTGCTTACAAAAGCTATGGAAGGCCGACACGAAATTAAACTTGATTCTTATGACAGAATGTTCCCAAATCAGGATACTATGCCAAAAGGCGGATTTGGAAATCTGATCGCCCTTCCGTTACAGGGTAGAGCAAGAAAAAGTAAAAACAGTGAATTTGTTGATGACAATTTTATATCCTACCCCGACCAATGGGAGTATCTGTATAATATAAAAAAAATCACTGCAAATGAGATTGAGGAATATACAAAACTGTTATGCGACAATTGTGATTTGGGCGAATTAGTATCTGCAGATGAAAAGCCGTGGGAGAAAAAGCCGGAACAAAATATTACCCCAATGGATTTTTCGGGAACAGTTGAAATGGTAAAGGCTAATATGTTTTTTATTAAAAAGAAAGGCATATCGCAATATGCACTCAACAAAATAAAAAGGCTTGGTGCGTTTAAAAATCCTGACTTTTATAAATCACAGGCGATGCGACTGCCGATATACAACAAGCCCAGAATAATTGATACAACCGAAGAAACGGATAAATTCCTTTGTATTCCGAGAGGTTGCGAAGAGAGTCTTTTGGCTTTGCTTGATAACGCAGGGGCAGAATATATAATTGAAGATAAAAGGAATATTGGCTCGCCAGTAAATCTAAAGTTCAAGGGTGAATTATATGCAGAACAGCAGTCAGCGGTCAATGAAATGCTGAAATATGAAAACGGCGTTTTGTCTGCTACAACTGCATTCGGCAAAACCGTTGTAGCTTCATATATCATAGCCCTGAGAAGTGTAAATACATTGATTCTTGTTCATTCTGCCGCCTTGCTTGAACAGTGGGAAAAGTCATTATCTCAATTTTTGACTTTTGAAGATAAACTCCCGCAACAGCCAACAACAAGAGGAAGAAAAAAGAAAATTTCTCATATTGGTTTGCTCGGTTCTGGAAAGAATACTCTTAACGGGAAAGTCGATATTGCAATTATGCAGTCTTCGATAAAGGACAATGAAGTCAAGGAGTTTGTCAAGGATTACGGTATGGTGATAGTTGACGAGTGTCATCATGTTTCAGCATTCAGTTTTGAAAAAATCCTGAAAACAGTCAATGCAAAATATGTTTACGGGCTTACAGCAACACCGGTCAGACAGGATGGACATCATCCGATTATTTTTATGCAATGCGGTCCGATAAGATACAATGTAGATGCAAGAATACAGGCTGAAAAAAGAGCTTTTTCGCATTATATGATTCCGAGATTTACCGAATTCAGAGTTGCTGAAAACGACATTGATTATCAGACTGTCTGCACAAAAGTCTGTACGGATGAAATGCGAAATAATATGATTGTTAATGATGTTCTAAAGACTGTGTTAAATAAAAGAAACCCGATAATTTTAACGGAGCGCAAGGAACACGCTGATTTGCTTGCAGGACTTATTAAAGACAAATGTGATAATGTATTTGTGTTAAGCGGCAAGGACAAAGCTAAAGACAAGAAGCTTAAATTAGAACAAATTATAGCTGTGCCAAAGTCTGAAAATCTTGTTATTGTTGCAACGGGAAAATATGTTGGAGAAGGCTTTGATGAACCAAGACTTGATACGCTTTTCCTTGCTATGCCGATTGCGTGGAAAGGGACTCTTACGCAATATGCAGGCAGATTGCACCGAAATTATGACGGTAAACAGGAGGTTTGCGTTTACGATTATGCAGATATTTTTATGCCGATGCTTGAAAGAATGTATCATAAAAGAGTAAGAGGATATGCGGAATTGGGATATACAGTGAAATATTCAGATAATGAAACAGAGAATATTATTTTTGATACAAAGACATACTCAGGTAAGTTTTCGGAAGATATTTGCAGAGCTGTAAAGAAAATTGTAATTTCTGCACCAAGATTGAACAAATCTTTTGTGAAGAAAATAATGAACACAGTTGATAAAAATACAGATATTAAGATTGTTACAAAAACCGAGAATAACAATGTAGTCAGTGAGATATTGAGTTCAGACGAAAACAGTAACTGCGAATTCATTATGTATGATAATGCATTCCAAAGCTTTGCAGTTATTGACAGGCGAATTGTCTGGTATGGAAATATAAATTTCTTAAGCTATAATTATTCAGAAGAAAACGCAATGAGATTTATAAGCGAAAGCGTGGCAGGAAAACTATCTGATACATATAATTAAGATATATTTAAATATTACATTTAATATTTTACTCTTAAATTAAAGGTATACAAAAACTAGTAGATTTATCTACATAAAATGTTGAAATTCGTTGAAAGTGATAAAAAGTAATGTTATACTAATAATAATATATTTGTTATCAGGAGATGGCTTTTATGGATAATTTTACTTGGATAGATTTTTATGTGGAATTTGCGGATAAACTCCGTGCCTATGTCGATGATAGAAAAATTCTGATTAATAAGATAATTTATATTTTTGATTCGATTAATATGAAATTACCAACTTTAGAAAAAGATAATAATATATTTGACATTGATCCATTTACGGTATTTGGATTGTTTAATAAGCATATTACAAATGAAAACCGCATTAATCTTTTAAATGCTTTTGCAAAAGAATTTTCTGTCAAAGCGGTTTTTCCTAAAAATTTTGATGGCGTTCCTCTATTGAATAATCAAAGATCAACATATTATTGGTTTATGGGTGAACGAGGAGAATATGACATTGATAATCTCTGGAAAGTTTTTTTAGCTGCATTGGATTATGCGGACACAAATTCTGAAGAAAATAAAAGTCTTTTTGTAAAATACTATGATATGGCTATTAAGCAAAAAGGTGTCAAATGGAATCTTACAATGGGGCTGTATTGGATTCGTCCATTCAATTTTTTGAATCTTGACAGTAAAAACAGAAATTACATTTGTAAGGATAAAAGTGTTTCTGATAATTTTTTGTCAGTTTTTCCTAAGCTGGCAAATGGAGTTGTCCCAGATGGAACAGCGTATCTTAATTTGATTGAAAAAGCAAAGGAATTATTTAGTTCTAATGATTATCCATATAAAAGCTTTCCTGAGTTTTCTTATTTTATTTATTGTATTGATGATAAATTGTATAATGAAAAAGAAAAAATTTCCGATGCAGAATTCATAAAATGGTTTAAGCCTATTATTGAAGCGTTGAAAGAAATTGGAGGTTCAGGAACTCCCCGAGAGGTCAGAGAGAGAATTGCAGTTGATTTGAATTTATCTGAAGAAGAATTGGCTGAAACCAGAGGAAAGACAAAAACGAAAAAATTTGATAACAATGTAGCGTTTGCCAGAAATTATCTTGTATATGAAGGTATGATTGATAAAAGTGAGCGAGGAAAATGGACATTAACTGAGCTTGGTGCAAAAATTAAGATGACAGATGAACTTGCACAGAGAATTTTTATAAAGTGGGTTAAGATAACTGCGGCTAAAAGAAACGGAGAACCTGTTCCGAAAATAGATTTAACCCCTTATTATGTTTTTGAAAATCAATTGGAAGAATACAACGAAGAAAAATTTTTATCCGAAGTCTATATGGATAAGGATAAATATATTTCACTTGTATCTTTGCTTAAACACAAGAAAAATATAATCCTGCAAGGTGCACCCGGTGTTGGTAAAACATTTGCGGCAAAACGACTTGCATATTCAATTATTGGGTGCATAGACGATAGTAAAATCAAATTTGTTCAATTTCATCAGAACTATACTTATGAAGATTTCATTATGGGATATAAACCCGATGGAAACGGATTTGAATTGAAAAAAGGTATATTTTATGAATTTTGCAAAACAGCAGAAAATGACAGAAATCATAAATATTTCTTTATAATCGATGAAATAAACAGAGGTAATATGAGCAAAATTTTCGGTGAGCTTTTTATGGCGATAGAAAACGATTATCGGGATAAGCCTGTTGTTCTTGCTTATAATGGCAAGGATTTTGTTGTTCCGAGTAATCTGTATATTATCGGTATGATGAATACAGCTGACAGGAGTCTTGCAATGATTGACTATGCTCTTCGCAGAAGATTCAGCTTTGTTGAAATGGAGCCTGCCTTTGACTCTGAAAGTTTTAAGGAGTATCAAGATTCATTAAGCAGTCCGGCATTTGACAATATTATAGATTTAATCATTAAATTAAATGACGATATAAAGGATGATGATTCTCTTGGTTCCGGATTCAGAATTGGTCATAGCTATTTTTGCAATTTGGTTCCTGTAGGTAATACGACAGATAATAAAACTGAGTGTACAGACAAAGTGCTTTCTGAAATAATAGAGTATGACATCATTCCGACAATTTCAGAGTACTGGTTTGATAATGAATCAAAAAGTAATGAATGGAAAGAAAAATTGCGTGGTGTTATTGGTTGACTAAGGATAAAACAATATTAATAAAAAATATCTATTATATGCTTACCTATGCTTTTCAAGAACTTCGTAAAAATAATTATGAGTATATAGCATCAGAACCATTTGATAATATTCACGATATGTTTGCAGCTATTCTTGTAAAAGGTGTTTCAAAACAACTAAAACAAGGCTTGTATAGAGAGTACATATTAATTAATGAGAATCTTGTATCTATGCGTGGTAAGCTTGATATTAACGGAACGATTCGCAATAAAATTCAGAACAGTAATCAGCTTTGCTGTGAATATGATGAACTTTCGGAAAATAATATTTTAAATCAGATTCTTAAGACCACAATGAATATCCTTGTTGCACACAATACTGTTAAGCCTGAACATAAGAGAGAGCTAAAAAAGTTGTTATTGTTTTTTGACAATGTTGATATGGTTCCTTTGAAATTTGTTAATTGGAATACTTTATGTTTCAGGAGTAATAATCAAAGTTATGAAATGCTGATGTATATTTGCTATTTTGTTATGAATTCCCAACTGATGACTACAGAATCCGGCGAATATAGAATGATGTCTTTTAAAGAAGACTTAATGTCAAGATTGTATGAGAAATTTGTTCTTGAATATTACAGACAGCATTTTAGAGATACTTTTTATGTATCGTCAAAACAAATTCATTGGAATATTGAAGACGATTTGGAAATTCCGTTTTTGCCTCAAATGCAGTCTGATATTATGCTGATAAACAAAGCAAACGATAAAACTTTAATTATTGACACAAAATATTATTCTCATATTATGCAGACAAATTATGATACAAAATCATATCATTCAAATAATATGTATCAGATTTTTACCTATGTGAAAAATTATGATAAGAATAATACTGGAAATGTTTCCGGAATATTGCTTTATGCAAAAACAGATGAAACTGTCCTGCCTGATGAAAAGCCCTTTAAAATAGGCAGAAATAATTTTAGTGTAAAAACTCTTGATTTAAATACAGAATTTTCTGAGATATCAAATCGACTCAATGAAATTATAAAATTTATCTAGCAGAAATCTGACTGCGACAAAATGTATCCTCAATTAATAACATATAGGATGCTGACATCAAGTTATGGTAATGAAAAATTCACTTAAGGAGGAAATAATAATGCCAAAGGTGAAAACGGAATATGAAGTTGAGAAATTGTTTATTGAACGCCTTTGTGAAATAGGATATGAATACATTGAATTGAAAAACTATGATGAAGTTCTTGAAAACTTTCGTGAACAGATAGCACTGTTTAATAAAGAGAAACTGATTGAGAAAAAGGGAGAAGCGTATCTGACAGATTCTGAGTTTTCCAGATTACTTACATATATAGATAATCATACTGTATATGAATCGGCAAAGATTCTACGAGATCAGTATGTTCTTTTACTGGATAATAACGAAACAGTGTACATTGATTTTTTGAGCGATGATTCTACACGAAATATTTTTCAAGTTACACATCAAGTGACAATGGATCCGGCTCATAAGGATGATGTGGTATATAAAAATCGCTATGATGTGACAGTCATCATTAATGGATTGCCGCTAATTCAGATAGAGCTGAAACGACCGGGTGTTGAAATAAATGAAGCCATTAACCAAATAAACCGATATCGTAAGTTTTCATTCAAGGGTATTTTTAGGTATTTACAGCTTTTCGTGGTTTCTAACAGTGTTCAGACAAAATATTTTTCAAATGAAAACGAAATGGCAGGCGGAGAATATAATCCAATCCTGAAAAGCTTGGTTTTCTTCTGGACAGATGAATATAACGAACGAATCAATAAGCTCTTTGAATTTACAGGTGACTTTTTTAGAAAGGTTGCCGTTATTGATATGCTCTTGAAATATATGGTTGTAAAAATAACCGAGCCGGTTCTTATGGTTATGCGGCCATATCAGATATATGCTGTAAAAGCGGCAATGAAAAGAGTGTTGGAAGCAAACCGAGACGGATATGTATTTGCCTGTACAGGTTCGGGTAAGACGCTGACAAGCTTTAAACTTGCCCAGTTACTTCGGAATGAAAACAGGGTAGAAAAAGTAATCTTTCTGATTGATAGAAAGGATTTGGATGACCAGACCATTGACGAATATAACAGCTTTGAAAAAGATTGTGTTGACAGAACAGATAAAACATCGGTCCTTATTAAACAACTCAAAGAAAAAGATAGAAAGCTGATTGTTACCACAATTCAGAAGCTCGCTATTGCTGTGCGTAATTCTAAATATTCAGCACTTATGGATTCTTACCGGACACAAAAGGTCGTTTTCATAATAGACGAATGTCATAGAAGTCAGTTTGGAAAGATGCACGCCGATATCAAAAAACATTTTACCAATGCAAATTATATCGGATTCACCGGCACACCTATTTTTGAGGCAAATAAAGGTGCTGACGGTCGTACAACAGCGGATATTTTCAATGCAGGGAAGATGGATGCTTGTTTACATAAGTATATGATAAAAGACGCTATAGCTGACGGAAATGTTCTTCGCTTTTCTGTTGAATATCAAAGAACCATATGGGCAAATAAGATTTCGCATAAGGGTATTAATCCGGAATATATTGATAATCCTGAGTATTGCCGTCAGCATAATATTGACATAAATGAGCTTTACCATGATGAAGAGAGAATTGAAAAAATAGCTCGGCATATTATGGAGCATCATGAGCAGCATGTTCATCCGCAGGGCAAGGATATTTATACGGCACTATTTGCAGTCGATAAAATACCGACTCTGGGAAAATACTATGATTATTTTAAAAAGATTAACGAAGAACGTCCTGAAAATCAACGACTTCGTATTGCTGCAATATTCAGTTATGGTGCAAATGAAGATATGGATGAAGGGGGAGATGAGCATTCACGTGAACTGCTAGACCGCATTATGTCGGACTATAACAAAATGTTTGATACAGCATTTACAACTGATACATTCGATGCATATCGTAAAGATATTTCCAAACGTATGAAACAGAAGGATTTGCCGCAGATTGATATTCTTCTTGTTGTAAATATGTTCCTTACAGGTTTTGATGCAAAACCTTGTAATACATTGTATCTGGATAAAAATTTGGTATGGCATACTTTGGTTCAGGCTTACAGCCGTACAAACCGTGTTGATAAGGTAACAAAACAGTTCGGTCAGATTGTAACATACAGAAATATCAAGAAAGCACAGGATGATGCTCTCCGTCTGTTCTCGGGTGATGGTGATCCGAATGAATACCTGCTTCAGAATTATGAATACTATGTGAATCAGTGGCTGAATCAGGTGCCAATATTGCGCAAAGTTGCGAGAACACCGGAAGAAGCCGGAAATCTGAAAAGTGAAGACACAATTCGAATGTTTATTTTGGCATTCCGACGTTTGTCGCAGACACTGGCTACATTAAAGACGTTTTCAAAATTTGATTGGAACGATCTTGCGGTTGCGTTGGATGAAGATGAATACGAAGAATTCAAAAGCTGGTATCTGTACTTTTATGACCAGACCAAACACAGAACCCCAAATGGAAAAATACCTGTTCCTGTAGATGTTGATTTTGATATCGAACTTGTCAGAACTGACAGAATTAATGTCGTCTATATATTGAACCTTTTGAAAAATGTGCATAAGGATAGTACTCCCGAGGAAAAACGGCGAGATGTAGATTTGATTTTAAGAGAAATTGAAAGATCAGATAATGAATCGATGCGCTTCAAAAAAAATTTGATGATAGCGTTCATTCAAACGAGATTTTTCGATTTGCCTCCTGATGCCGATATTCAGAAAGAATACGAGCAATACGAGAGAGATTCACTGAATTCAGAGATAGAAGAATTTGCTTATACAAATAATCTGGATGAGGGAATCGTGTTTGATCTTTTTTCTGAATACAGCTTCAATGGTTATATTACGGATGAGGAAATTCGTAATAAGGTGAGTTGTTTGAATCTTGGGCTACTCAAATTGACTTTATTAATTGAAGATTTAAAGGGATTTATTGTTGAAACCTATAGAAAATACAAGGCAGAGGGAGAATAATTATGACGGAGAAAAATACATATCAGAGTCAGGCAAATGAGCTTTCAAATAAATTATGGGCAATTGCTAATGATCTTCGCGGAAATATGGATTCCAGTAAGTTTAAAAATTATATTTTGGGTATTATTTTCTATAGATATTTGTCAGAGCGAACAGAGTCATATATGAATGATTTACTTAAGAACGATGGAATCACATATGAGGAAGCTTATGCGGATGAGAAATTTCGACCAACAGTAGAGAAATGGTCAGTGAATAGTCTTGGTTATATTATGAAACCACAGTACCTTTACAGGAATCTGATAGACAAGATTAACAAGCGTTCTTTTTCGGTTGAAGATTTTGAAAAAGCAATCAGCGAATTGACCGGTTCTACCATGGGTCAAGAATCTGAACCGGATTTTACAGGGCTTTTTAATGATATGAAACTGCAAGACCCGGATTTGGGAGACGCTGTATTCGAGCGTACAGAACTTATTTCAAAGGTTATGTCACGTATTGCTGACATTGATTTTATGTTAAATGAATCACAGTTTGATGTTCTTGGCACAGCGTATATGATTTTGATTGGTTTATTTGCTTCAAATGCCGGAAAAAAGGGCGGAGAATTTTTTACACCCACGGGTCCGAGCAAACTCTGTGCAATTCTTGCGACAATCGGACTGGATGAAGCAAAAACGGTAGGAGATTGTACCTGTGGTTCAGCTTCTATGCTGTTGGAAGTTAAGAAGCACCTGAGCAGCGGCAAAGTAGGACATTTCTACGGACAGGAAAATAATGCCAGTACATACAACCTTGCTCGTATGAATATGCTGATGCACGACATAGAATATCAGCGGTTTGATATCTATAAGGGAGATACTTTGAAAAATGACTGCTATGGCGATGTGAAGATGACGGTTCAGGTTTGCAATCCGCCATATTCGCTTAAATGGTCGGCAGACAAGTCTTTTGAGGAAGATCCTCGTTATTCCGGCGCAGGGAAGCTTGCGCCTAAAAGCCATGCGGATTTTGCATTTTTAGAGCATATGATTTACCATATGGATCCCGATGACGGTCGTATTGCAGTGCTCCTACCGCACGGCGTATTATTCAGAGGCGGAGCTGAAGAGGTAATACGAAAGTATATTGTAAAAGACTTGAATAAACTGGATGCAGTAATTGGTTTACCTGCAAACCTTTTCCACGGCACATCAATTCCGGTTTGTCTTCTGGTATTAAAATCCAAGAGAAACGGAAATTCAGGAAATATTCTTTTTATTGATGCTTCAAAAGAATTTACACCGGGAAAGAACCAAAATACGCTTGAAGATAAGCATATCGAAAAAATAGTAAATGCTTATAAGGAGCGTAAGGATATTGATAAGTTCTGTCATGTTGCATTAATGGAAGAAATTGAAGAAAACGGCTACAATATGAACATTCCCCGTTATGTTGATACATTCGAGCCGGAACCGGAAATTGATTTGAATGAAGTTGCAGCGGAAATTCGCAAACTACAGGCTGAAATCAAAGATATTGACGCACAATTAAAACCATATTTTGACGAACTGGGACTTGATTTTCCGTTTGGCGAGGAGGGCAAATAATTATGGCAAAATTATCCTCAAGTAACGGTCTTGAAAAGCGTCCGAAACTGCGCTTTCCAGAATTTAAAGAGCCTTACAGATCAGCGCGTCTTGGTGAAATAGCCGTTCTCATTAACCGCACCGATCCAAAATCTGCTGCACCAATTATGATGTTGAGTGCTGGCAATGGCTTTATTATGCAATCCGATAAGTATTCAAGATATAATGCTGGTCAAAGCCTCAAAAAATACATCCTGCTTAAGAAGGGAGAACTAGCTTATAATCATGGTGCGTCAAAAGCAAAACAGTTCGGTTGCTGTTATGAACTGCTTGAAGATGAAGCACTAATTCCATATGTCTATCACTGCTTTAAGGTAGATAAAAATGAATATACTCCTTACGTAGCCTTTTTGCTCAATAACCCAAAAATAGATAGACAACTCAAACGCCTCGTTTCGTCAAGTGCTCGTATGGATGGACTGCTAAATATATCTTTTAAGGATTACATGAGTATAAATCTGTCTTTACCCCCATATGCAGAGCAAAAACAAGTATCTGATTTTATAAAAAGAATTGATGAAAGAATAGTAATACAGGAACAGTTAATTTCATCCCTCAAGAAGTATAAAAGAGGATTGATTAATGAAATTTTATCCGAGAGAGTAAAACTTTCGGCTGATAAATGGATAACTTGTCGTATAGGAGATTTTTTATGTCCTAAAAGTGTTAAACAACTTCCTAGTGAGGATGCTCCTTTGATGGCATTTACATCAACATCTGGTGTATGCGAGAAAGGTGAACGATATGATCGCGGTTTTTTAGTAAAGGATGTAACTACCAAAATGTATAAACGAACAGATTACGGTGACTTCATTTACAGTTCAAATAACATTGATGTCGGCTCTATTGGTCTAAACTTATATGGGGCTGCTGTAATATCAGATGTATATGAAATATTCTCAATAAGATATGCAGATCCTTGGTTTATAAGTGAAACTATACAACAGAAAAAAGTTATTCATAACATACTAAAATATCGTCAAGGTTGTCTATATGGTCAATACAGAATTTATGCAGAGGACTTTATGAGTGTACATATTAGAGTTCCCACCTTAAACATTCAAAAGAAGATAGGTTCTATATTCTCCCAAATTAACAGAAGAATCACATCTGAGCAAAATCTTTTATATTGGTTAGAAAAAATAAGAGCATCGTTATTGCAACAGCTCTTCATATAAAGAGCTGTTGCATACAGCCGTCCTTGATTTGGAGTAAAAACTCATATTCCTGTTGTACCATATGAAGTTTACTTTCAATCATATCTAGCATATCAGCTATTTTTTGTTGTCTTTTTTTATTTGGAAGTATAACCGGAATGCTCATGAGCAAATCATCTGTCATTGAAACTCGATCATGGCGAACACCTTGTGATCCGTTGTCATATATGTATCTATACCACGCATCACTCTTGAAATACCATGCAAGATAAGATGGGTTAATGTCAGATTGAAGCACAAGGCAGGTATATAACGGTGAGATGATACCTTTGTCCCTTAAAGTATAGCGATTGCACGGTCCATATGGTGCTGTTCTTGATTTACGCGGATTGTAAACAAAATCTCCATATTCAATTACATAGTAATTCGTTGTATTTCCATCAACAGCAATATCTTTATCAAAAAAGTCTCGCTGGGGAATAAGTCCATATTCAGCAGAATTGGTGATAACATTCTTGATCTCACCATTTGAATTCCGACGAGAGACTTTTTTGAAGATATCTCCTAAGCGTACATAAGTCCATTTTGATTTTTCATCAGTTTTTGCATGACTGCGAAAAATGTGCTGTATAACACCTCTTTTATACTTCTTGAGTTTATCTATTAACTGTTCTTGTTTCTCTATTTTTAAACTCAATAGTTTAATAAAAGACAATATTTTTTGTTGCTCTTCGTCAGACGGATATTTTATTTGTATTTTAGAGATTTCTTCTCCTTTGATATGTACTATTGATTTTCCTTGAGCGATACGTGAAATGTCTTTATTAACTTTATGATTTATAACATAGCTAAAAAATCTGCCATCTATATCATTTATACGGAATATGTTTAAATCTCCGGCAAGAATTACATTAGGTGTCATTACACAAGTCGCAGTAGCAATTTCTTCAGGTGTTTCACCTGAAGTCGGTATTACAACATCTCCAATTTTACTGAGATATTTTTTATCAACTATACAATTGGTTTTTCGTTTTATTTCTGTAGCAACTTCTTTATATGTTGTATAAAGTTCCCCATATAGAATAAAAGGTGTGCCAGTTTCAGAAATATCGGCTTTAGACAATGGTGCGCCTTTAATGTAAGTGCTTATTTCACCAATATTGCTTGCTTTCCACTCCTCCGAAAACTCAGGAAAACGGAGCTTGGGTACATTCGCCTTTTTACCGTTACTTGAAGATAAGATTGGAAATAAACCACCTCATGTATAATAATTATCGGAGGTGGTCTAAATGACTGAAAATACACAATTCAAGACGCTTGTAAATACTTGGTTAATAGAAAAGAAACCAATGATTACACCGTCAACACATGCAAACTTTGTTCTTATTTCAGAGAACCATTTGATTCCATACTTCGGAAGAAAGAAGATTGGCAGTTTCACTGAGACCGACATACAAGAATTTATTTCTTACTTGTACAATAACGGTCGTCTTGATGATACCGGGGGCTTGACTGTAAAATCTATACGAGATGTAATACTTGTTTTACGGTTATCTCTCAATTATGCTTATAAAGAGCGAATTATTCCTTTGCTTAATTGGGATTTGATTGAGTATCCGAAAGATACAAGTGTTAAGAAAGTCATATCTTTGTCAAAGGAACAGGAACTCGCACTGATTCAATGCATTTATATGGATATGAATCGTAAAACAGCCGGTATCTTAATTGCCTTGTTCACCGGGTTGCGAATAGGTGAATTATGCGGTATCCAGATGAAAGATATTTCTTTGCTTGACAAAACAATAATTGTTAATAAAACAGTACAAAGAATATATGATAAAAAGAAAGGCACTACATATCTGAATATAGGTCCACCAAAGACCAAAACATCAGCAAGGGTGATCCCTATTCCGTCATTATTAATGAATATTATCAAAAAATTTTATACCGAAAATCCAAATCACTATTTTTTAACAGGAAAGGTTAAACCTACCGAGCCGAGAACCTACAGACAATTCTTTTCTCGATTCTTGAAACGAAAAGGTCTGCAACAGGTAAAATTTCATGAAATACGTCATACCTTTGCGGTCAGGGCGATAGAAATTCCGGAGTTTGATATCAAATCTCTTTCTGAAATTTTAGGACATAAAAATGTATCCTTTACGCTGAATGTTTACGGAAGTGCTAATATGCAGCAGAAAGTGAAATGTATGAATCTGCTAAATGATTTATTATGATTTTTGCTGGACTTCTGAAAACAGTTGTGATATTGTTGCTTGCTGAAAGGCGGTGCGACAA
>OKXB01002108.1_pt1 | contig 16992 bp, 15 predicted proteins | sample 1601731 | NCBI WGS metagenome assembly OKXB01 (sample SAMN04414077, study PRJEB24778) | human gut metagenome | material: faecal | host: Homo sapiens | reverse complement strand
TCGGTAGCTCAGTCGGTAGAGCAAGGGACTGAAAATCCCTGTGTCGGTGGTTCGATTCCGCCCCGAGGCACCAACAACGTGCTGGTGTAGCTCAACTGGCAGAGCAGCTGATTTGTAATCAGCAGGTTGTGGGTTCGATTCCAATCACCAGCTCCATCGATATGGGAAGATTCCAGAGCGGCCAAATGGATCAGACTGTAAATCTGACGTCTTCGACTTCGGTGGTTCGAATCCACCCCTGTCCACCAAATACGCCCGATTCGCTTTAGCGAGTCGGGCGTATTTATGTATGAAGAATAAAATTCCTTATTATGATTGATAAAATGACGTGAATATCGATTTGAAACGTACCGTTTTCGCCGAGTTTGCGTTTCGGCTGTTTTGTTTTTGCGGCGAAACCGAAAATGTTCGGCAAGAATGTACAAATTTTATAAAAGCAGACGACAATTTTTGTACAATTAGCCGTTGATAATCGCAATAAAATACGATATAATATTTATTGTAAGATTCCGTTTTTATAAAAGCGGGTCAGGAGGAAAATATGGCAAGTTTAAGATTGCAGGATATCTATAAAGTATATCAGTCCGGCGTCGTAGCCGTTACCGATTTTACTCTCGATATCGAAGATAAAGAATTCATCGTATTCGTCGGTCCTTCGGGTTGCGGTAAATCTACCACGCTCCGTATGATCGCGGGTCTTGAGGAGATTTCCGACGGCGAGTTGTATATCGACGGCAAGTTGATGAACAATGTTCAGCCCAAAGACAGAGATATAGCGATGGTTTTCCAGAACTACGCGCTTTATCCTCACATGACCGTTTACGATAATATGGCGTTCGGTCTCAAACTCCGCAAAAAACCCAAGGCTGAAATCGATGAAAAGGTTAAAGAGGCGGCGAGAATTCTCGGTCTCGAAACTTACCTTCAGAGAAAGCCGAAGGCTTTGTCCGGCGGTCAGAGACAAAGGGTCGCGCTCGGAAGAGCAATCGTCCGTGAACCGAAGGTATTCCTTCTCGACGAACCCCTTTCCAACCTCGACGCGAAACTCCGCGCCCAGATGAGAACCGAAATAACCAAACTTCACCACCGTCTTGCGACTACTTTCATTTACGTTACGCACGACCAGGTCGAGGCTATGACTATGGGTACCAGAATCGTCGTTATGAAAGACGGTTTCATCCAGCAGGTCGACGCTCCGCAGAAATTGTACGATTATCCGGCGAATTTGTTCGTCGCGGGCTTTATAGGCACTCCGCAGATGAACCTCTTCGACGCCGTTCTTACCGCCGATGCGAAGGGTAAGGTTTACGTCGAATTCGAAGGCAACAAAGTTGCTCTTCCCAAGGCTAAATCCGATAAGATCATCGACAAAGAACAATATATCAATACCGGCAAGCCCGTCGTATTCGGCGTAAGACCCGAAGATTTCCACGACGAAGAGGCGTTTATAACCAATTCCAAAGATACGGTTATCGACGTTAAGGTCGACGTAGTAGAAAAACTCGGCGCAGAAACTCTTCTTTACTGCGTATTTGCTAAAGACGGTGACAACGCTGCCGATGAAGAAGGTAAGGTCAAGAGCCTTGTCGACTCCGCTACGCAGATGATCGCGAAGGTTGATTCGAGATCCAAGACCGAAAGAGATCAAGTCATCGAACTCGGTATCGACATTATGCACAGCCACCTTTTCGACAAAGAATCCGAACTTACTATTCTCGAAGGCGAAGGCACGAAGGCTTATGTTCCTGTCGTAGAACTCGAAAGAAGAGCGATGAGAGCCGAAGAAGAAGCTAAAAAGGCTGCCGAAAAAGCAGAAAAAGCAGAAAAAGCCGCAAACGGCAAGGGTTTCAAACTTCCTTTCGGAAAGAAGAAAGACAAGGTCGCCGCAGAAGAGACCGCTGAAACGCCCGTTGCCGAAGAGGCAAAAGCCGAAGAACCCGTCGCTGAAGAAACCAAAACCGAAGAATAATTTCTGAGATTATCTTATCCGCCCGAACGGTTTACCGTTCGGGCGGATTTTTTGTGCTGTTTTTGCATTGAATTGCGGTTGTTATTTATTTTTATAAAAAATATTTTAATTATGACAAGGGTATGGCGTTTTTTGCGGCTATAATAGAAATAAGTTTAATTATAAAATCATTGCAAAAACAAATAGAAAAATTTTTCAATGTGACTTTACAGTTTTGCCATAATATGTTAAAATTATGAAAAGGGGTGCGTTTGCCACGAAAAAAGCTCTTCCGATAAAGAAGAGCATTCGCGTCCGCACAATGCGAAAAATGATTTGACAAAGTTTTATTTGAACTTGCCTTGTTATTTTGTAATTCGATTGTACATTAAAGAAAAATAATTGTCAAGGGAATAAATGCATTATGGAAAAATTTTATATCGGAGCGGATATAGGCACCAATTCTGTCGGGATTGCATGTACCGATGAAAATTACAATCTTTTGCGCATAAAAGGCAAAGATTGCTGGACTGTAAGGTTATTCGACGAGTGTAAAACCGCAGAGGAACGCAGAGGTTTCAGAACTTCGCGTCGCAGAACCGCACGCCGTAAACAACGCATAAATTTTCTGCAATCGTTGTTTGCGCCGTACATGAATGATAAGACGTTTTTTATTCGCCTGAACAACAGTCAGTTTTTACCCGAAGATAAAAGCGAACTGTTGCACGGTGATAAAAACACTCTGTTTTCGGGTGATTATGACGATAAAAAGTTTCATGCCGAATTTCCGACGATATATCATCTCCGCGATAAGTTGATGAGCGGAGGAATATATGATTTGCGACTTTATTATCTTGCATTGCATCATATTATAAAATATCGCGGACACTTCTTATTTGAAGGGAGTATGGAAGACGTCAGAGACTTAGGTAAACTCCTTAACGCTCTGAACGATGCTATGGTCGGCGTGTACGGCGACGAATTATCTTTATTTGATAAATCCGTTGCCGAAGAGGCGAAATCGGTTCTGCTCGATGACAAACTTAAAATTCGGGACAAGCAAATCGGACTCGAAAAGGTTTTTCGTGTCGACGATAAAATACGCAAAGAAATAATAAAAGGGCTTTGCGGCGGAAAAATTTCTCCGTCGATACTTTTCGGCGACGAATATAAAGACGAAAAGAATTTTTCGTTCAAAGAGATTTCCGACGAAATATTCGAGAGTATGCGCGATACATACGGCGACGATTTCGGGTTGCTTTGCGCAATTCGTTCGGTTTACGGTTTCGTGACGTTTGAAAAATTACTCGAAGGTCATTCGTCTTTATCTGCGGCGATGATAGCGGTATACGAAAAGCACAAAAATGACCTTAAACGGCTGAAATCGTTTATTAAAAGCGAACGCCCTGAAGATTATAATAAAATATTCAAGAGTACCGAAGAGAAATGTAATTACGTCAATTATGTCGGATATACGAAAAAAGGCGGAGATAAAAAGAAAGTAAAAAAATGTAAAGACGACGAATTTTACGCTTATCTTAAAAAGTATTTGTCCGGGTTGGATGACGTCAAAGACGCCGAAACCCGTAATGCGATAATCGAAGAGATCGAAGACGGGAAGTTTTTGCCTAAAATTCTGCACAGCGACAACGGTTTGTTTCCGCGTCAGATAAACGAGTCCGAATTGAATAAAATCGTAGGTAATATGGTTAAAGCATATCCCGAAACCGCGGCTGTCGAAGAAAAAATTCTGACGCTTTTCAGATTCAGAATACCGTATTACGTCGGACCGCTTTCGGGTGAAAATTCATGGGTAGTCAGAAAAAGCGATGACAAAATAACGCCATGGAATTTTTACGACGTAATCGACGCCGCAAAAAGTAACGAAGAATTTATGCGCAGGATGACTAATAAATGTGCATATCTGCAAGGTGAAGACGTTTTACCGAAAGCGTCCGTATTGTATCAGAAATTCGATACGCTTAATCAACTGAATAAACTTCGCGTAAACGACGAGATTATTTCCGTAGAATTAAAAAAGAAAATTTATAACGAACTTTTTCTCGTGTATCCTAAAGTGTCCGACAAAAAGATAAAGGAATTGCTTGTCAGAGAAGGGCGTATATCGCCGTCGGACGTAAACGATACCGTTTTATCGGGTAAAGACGGCGAATTCAAAGCGTCGATGTCTTCATATATCCGATTAAAGAAAATTCTCGGCGATTTCGTCGATAAAGATCTGAGCGAAAACGGCGGCGTTATAGAAAACATAATATTATGGCATACGTTGAATACGGATAAATCGATAGTCGAAAATCTTATAAAGAGCAATTACGGTAAAATTCCCGAAATTAAGAACGCCTTGCCGCAATTAAAGGGGCTTACTTTCAATGATTTCGGCAGGCTGTCGGCAAAACTTTTGAGCGGAATTTATACGATAATCGCCGAAACCGGCGAACTCCGCAATATTATTGACACGTTGTATGAAACCAACGAAAACTTAAACGAGATTCTGAATGACGAAAGATATGAATTCGGTCGGATAATAAATGAAGAGAACGGGCAAGCCGACGAAGAAGTTACATATGAAACCGTTAAAAAGCTTTACGTTTCGCCCGCCGTTCGTCGCGGTATTTGGCAGGCAATGTCGGTAACCGACGAATATGTGCGGGCAATAGGAAGGGCACCCGATAAAATTTTTATAGAGGTAACCAGGACAGACGGAAAGAAAGGCGATGCAGGGAGAACCCAACCTCGGAAACGGCGTTTGCAGGAAAAATTCAAAGCACTATGTAACGACGGCGCATTCGATGACATAATAGCCGAACTCGACGATGAAAAATACACCGATATGAGACTTCGGCAGGAACGTCTGTATCTGTATTTCCGACAGTTGGGCAGGTGTATGTATACGGGTCAGCGTATAAGTCTGGACGACATTAACGACACAAATCTCTACGACGTAGATCATATTTTACCCAGAACGTTTATAAAGGACGACAGCCTAGACAATAAAGTGCTGGTTTTGCGTAGTAAAAACGCTCAGAAATCCGATACTTACCCGTTACCGGCGGGATTTTCGGATCAACGCGGATTCTGGAAGTTGTTGCTTGATAAAGGGCTTATAGAGAAAGTCACCTATGATCGTTTAACCCGAACCGAGCCTTTGCGGGAAGACGAATATCGTGATTTTATAAACAGACAAAAAGTAATAACAGATCAGACCGTAAAAGCGGTAGCCGAACTTATGCGCCGAAAGTATCCGACGGCGAAAATCGTTTACAGCAAAGCGAAAAATGTAAGCGATTTCAGAAAAAAATTCAAACTTTTCAAGTGCCGCGAAACCAATGATTTGCATCACGCGCGCGACGCTTATCTGAATGTTGTAGTAGGGAACGTATACGATACCGTATTTTCCACGCCGATGGCAATGTTTCGTAAGGACGGCGACGTATGGAGAAATTATAACTTAAAAAAATTATTTACCCGTGAAGTAAAATTTGCATGGAACGAATCGTCGATAGCCATTGTTAAAAAGACTTATGCGAGACCGTCGATGACGGTTACGAGATATGCGGTGTGCGCTAAAGGCGGATTTTATGACCAGACGATTTACGGCAAAGGCGAGAGGGGTATTACCGCTCCCAGAAAAGCCAATGGACCGTTGTCGGATATGTCTAAATACGGAGGGTATAAGTCGCAAAGCACTGCATATTTCGCGATAGTGTCTTCGACTGATAAAAAGGGTAATAAAATAAAGACTATCGAGGCGGTGCCGGTATTGACTGCTTATCAGGCAAAAACCGACAATAAGGCAGTTGAAAAATATTTTGCCGACAGACTTAGTACCCCGGAAATTATCGTTCCGAAATTAAAGATAAAACAACTTATATCTTTTAACGGTACACCATGCTATCTTGCAGGTATAACCGGCAAACAAATAATTGTACATAGTGCCGTGCAATTATTTACGGATAATAAAACCGACGACTATGTCAATTCCCTTCTGAACCTCGAAGACATGAAATCGAAGAAGGCAGTTAATGTAGGCGACGATAAATTCGTAATGAAGACCGATCACACGGGCGCAGAGAAACTTGTTATCGACAAGGCGACTAATATCGCTTTATATCGCGACTTAATGCGACGACTTGGATTGAAGATATATTCGGGTATATCTGCGTTTGCAACGTTTGCGAAAAACATGAAAATCGGCGAGGATAAATTTATATCGCTTACCGTTTGCGATCAGGCTACAGTATTGTTGCAGATACTTAAATTTTTCAAGTGTAATGCCGAAATTTCGGATATTACTCTTATCGGTGGCAGCGGTAAAAGCGGTACCGTATTACTGAATAAAAATATAACCGACGTCGATTTTGAAATTATCAACCTTTCGCCAGCAGGGCTTATCGAAAGAGTAAGGAAGGTGTGATATGGGATTTCGGACGGTGGTTGTAAATTCGCGCAGTAAACTGGAGTGCAGACTTAACTTTTTAATCGTAAGGGGCGAAACCGAAAAACGTATTTACATCAACGAGATAAATACGCTGATAGTGCAAAGCACTGCGGTTTCGCTCACCGCGGCGTTGTTGTCGGAACTTGTACGCAATAACGTGAAAGTGGTTTTCTGTGACGAAAAATGCAATCCGTCATCCGAACTTTTACCGTATTACGGTTCGCATAATACTTCTAAACGCATTAAGATTCAAACCGGGTGGACGCAAGAGATAAAGGACGAAGTGTGGAAAGTGTTGATAGCAAAAAAGATAACGTCTCAAAGCGAGTTGCTTAAAAAACGCGGTTTTGAAACCGAAAGTATAATGCTTGAAGAGTATGCCGCCGATGTGACGCCGGGCGACAAAACCAATCGCGAAGGGCACGCCGCCAAAGTTTATTTTAATTGTATTTTGCCCGAAGGCGTAACGCGTAGGGGCGGTGGTTTTATAAACGGATGTCTGAATTACGGTTACGCCGTTTTGCTGTCGGCGATAAATCGCGAAATCGTGGCAAGCGGGTATATGACGCAGATAGGAGTGTGGCACGATAATGAATTCAACGAATTTAATCTCGGGTCTGATATGATCGAACCGCTGAGGACGATTATCGACGAAACCGCGTTGACAATCGAGCCAGGCGATGCGACTTTCAAACATACGATGGCAGGCGCGTTGAATTACAAAGTGACCTTTGCCGATAAAAAGACGACTCTCGATGTTGCCGTCAGACAGTATGTAAAAAGCGTGTTATACGCGCTCGAAGTAAACGATCCCGACGAAGTGACGTTCCCTGAAGACGTGAAGATTTCGCATGAATAATAAATTTATGAGATTATTGATATTTTTCGATTTGCCCGTAGAGACGTCAAAAGACAGGAAAGAATATACCAGATTTCATAAATTTTTAATAAAAAGCGGATTTATAATGATGCAGAAATCGGTATATTCAAAACTTGTGATTAATAACGTTACAAGCGCGGCGGTAAAAAGCAAAGTCGCGGAAAATCTTCCGCCGATAGGAATAATCGAACTTCTCGAAGTTACCGAAAATCAGTTTTCGCGCATAGATTATCTGGTCGGTGAGCGACAGACGCTGGTTGAAGAAAGCACGGACAGGTTAATAGAAGTATGATAAGATTGTCGCATATAAACGTAGAAACGCCGATGGTTTTAGACAGTAATTCTCCGCTTACGTTGGCGGTAGAAAATCCGGGCGAGTATTATACTTTTGTAAATGAGCTTTCGGATGCGTTTAACGGCGAAGAAAGCGAATTTTCGTTCTGGAGTGACGATGTTCGGATATTGCCCGAGAAATCGGGCGACATTATATTAAGTCCGTTTTTCTTTGATGCTACCGACAAAAAAATTATCGCATTACTGTATAAAAAATTGCAGAAGAATTATCTTGACGGCGCATTTTTAAGCGATTTCAACGAAATCAATGCAAGACTTGAAAATTTTTTATACGATTTATGTTCTACTGTAGGTTTTTCGCTTGAACATAATTGTTTGTCGATCGAAGATACGCTTAAAGTTTGCGGTGTAAAGCCGTCAAAAAATTATGATACGCTGATTGAAAAACTTGTTTGCTATATCAATATTTTTATAGAGCTCAAATCCGTTTCGTTTTTCGTTCTTGTCGGATTCAGGGATGTTTTGTCTGACGAAGACTTGATTGCGCTTATCGATCATTGCAAATTGAATAAGGTAGGATTGTTCTTTTTGGAAAGCGGAAAATGCCGAAAAAGATTACAGGAAGAAAGAAAAATAATTATTACCGAAGATTTATGCGAAATAGTTGAAAATATAGCATGAAAGTGTTAAAATACAGGTATTGTAATATTTATACAACAAAATAACCGCGCGGCAGCGTGTCGCTTTTGACCTTATTTGAGGTTTGAGAGCCTTGTTATTTTGGAATACTCTTAAACGGACGAATAAGAAAAAAACTATGTTGACAGGTTTGAGAGCCTTGTTATTTGGGAATACTCTTAAACACTTGCGGCAACTCTTAACGAAAACCTTGCGTTTGAGGGACTTGTTATTTTATCGTAAATTTTAATCTGAAAGGTTCGGTCGACTGAACCTTTCGTTGTCGGGAATACCGTTATTCCGATAAACGACTATTGAACAATTATAAAAATCTAAGTAAGACGGAGGTATAGATATGTCTGAAAACAAACAATACGAAACGAATAAAACCGTCGGTCAACCGAAGACAGCCAAGTATGCGGGAACTCAGACGGAGAAAAATCTCGAGGCGGCTTTTGCCGTCGAAAGTCAGGCAAGGAACAAATATACTTATTTTGCATCCGTTGCAAAGAAAGAGGGATACGAACAGATTTCCGCGTTATTTCTGAAAACGGCTGAAAACGAAAAAGAGCATGCTAAACTTTGGTTTAAGGAACTTAACGGTATCGGTAACACCGTCGAAAATCTTTGCGCCGCCGCTGCGGGAGAAAATTACGAGTGGACCGATATGTACGAAGGGTTTGCAAAGATCGCCGAAGAGGAAGGATTCCCCGAACTCGCGCACAGATTTCGTCTTGTGGCGGCAATAGAAAAACATCACGAAGAACGCTATCGCGCGTTGCTTAAAAATATCGAAACGGCGGAAGTATTCGCAAAATCTTCCGTGAAAGTATGGGAATGCCGCAACTGCGGACATATTGTCGTCGGCGAGAAAGCTCCCGAAATTTGCCCGACCTGCAATCATCCGCAGAGTTATTTCGAGATACACGCCGAAAATTATTGAAATTGCAAAAAGTAAAAGCGTCCGCCCCGAATCTTTATTCGGGGCGGACGTACTTTATATAATATTTTTTCGCTTAATAAATTCCTTCGGCGAGCATTGCGTCGGCGACCTTTCTGAATCCCGACAGGTTTGCGCCCGCGACGAGGTCGTAGCCTAAGCCGTATTCTTCGAGTGTATCCGTCATCTGATTATAGATATTTTTCATGATAATGCGCAGTTTTCCGTCTACCTCGTCTTTCGTCCAGGAAAGCCTTTCGCTGTTCTGCGTCATTTCGAGCCCCGAGGTTGCGACGCCGCCGGCGTTGACTGCTTTGCTGGGGCAGACTATGACGCCGTGTTCTTTCAGATAATCCATCGCATCGAGCGTTGTCGACATATTGGACGCCTCGTTTACGATTTTTACGCCCATCGCGACGGTCTTTTTTGCATCTTCCAGAGTGATTTCGTTTTGTGTTGCGCACGGCATATAAATATCCGCTTTGACGTTGCCCCACGGCTTTTCGCCTGCATGGAAGGGCAGGTTGTATTTTTCGGCATAATCCTTAATCGTTCCGGTTGTGCTTTGGCGCATTTTAAGCAGATAATCGATTTTTTCGCCGCTTACGCCGTCGGGGTCGTAGACGTATCCGTGCGAACCCGAAACCGATACGACTTTCGCACCGAGTTCGTTAAGTTTAAGACACGCTCCCCAGGTTACGTTGCCGTAGCCGGACAGCGCGAACGTCTTTCCTTTGATTTCTTCTCCGAATTTTTTAAGCACTTCTTCGAGGAAGTACACCGCGCCGTAGCCTGTCGCCTCGGGGCGGATCAGACTTCCGCCGAATGCAAGCCCTTTACCCGTAAGAACGCCGTTTTCGTAGTGTCCGCGGATTTTTTTATACTGTCCGAAGAGATAACCTATTTCTCTGCCGCCGACGCCGATGTCCCCTGCGGGAACGTCGAGGTTGGGTCCGATATGGCGGTATAGTTCGTCCATAAACGCCTGACAAAATCTCATTATTTCGATGTCCGATTTACCGACTGGGTTGAAGTCGGAGCCGCCTTTCGCTCCGCCCATCGGCAGACCCGTAAGACTGTTTTTGAAGGTCTGCTCGAAACCCAAAAATTTAAGTATGCCCTGATTTACGGAAGGGTGAAACCTCAAGCCGCCTTTATACGGTCCGATCGCGTTGTTGAATTGCACGCGATAACCGCGGTTTACGCGATAATTGCCTTGCGCGTCTTCCCATACGACGCGGAACGAAATTATGCGGTCCGGTTCGACTATGCGTTCGAGAATACAGTGTTTGCGATAGATTTCTTCGTTTTTATTCACTGCGGGTTCGAGCGAAGACAGAACCTCGGTTACCGCCTGAACGAATTCGGGTTCGTTCGGGTTTTTATTTTTTACCGACTCTATGACGGATTTAAGATATTCGTTTTTTACGTTCATAAGCGTGTCCCTCGAAAGTTTTTACGGTTATATTTTAGACTAATTCCGAAGAGTTGTCAAGATTATGTGAAAAATACTCGTTTTCGCTTTCTTTTATACGAGATATAGTGTATAATTATGACAAGATGAACGCTAAAACGATTATTGCGATCGGCGGCGGAGAACTTCGCCTGCGCGAGACGTTGCCGATAGACGGCTATATATGCGATATTGCCCGAGAAAGAGCAGGCGACAGACGCGCTGTCGCGCTTTTCGTAGGCACGGCAAGCCGCGATTGTATGCCGTATTACAATACCTTTCATAAGATATACACGGGCGTATACGGGCTGAAAACCGATTGCGCGCTTACCGTAACCGTCGACACCGACAGAGAAAAGTTGCAGGGTAAATTCGATAAGGCGGACGTGGTATACGTCGGCGGCGGAGATACCGTGTATATGCTGAAAAAATGGCGGGAAACCGGTTTATACGACATGATTTTGTCCGCTTACGAGCGCGGCGCGGTGATTTGCGGACTTTCGGCGGGTGCAATATGCTGGTTTGAAAATATGTACACCGACGGCTTTCTGACCGAGGGCGTTTCGGATAAATACGAAATCGCGCCCGCGCTGGGGTTATTGAACGGCGGTGCGTGTCCGCATTTCGACGATCGCCGCGAAGATTTTACCGCGGCATACGAAAAAGACGACGACAAACACGCGTGGTACTGCATCGAAAACCGCGCCGCTCTGCATTTTGAAGACGGAAAACCGATAGGCGGCATATCGTGCGGCGGGAAGTGCTATTCCGCATCGAAAGACGACGGCAAGGTCGTATTTAAGGAAATTTTCACAAAGGAATTGCGGTAAAACAAACGGTTTCACTTAAATTTCACCCGTTTGTTTTATTGTGATAATAAGAGGGATATAAAATTAAAATAAAAGAGGTGCAATATGTACAGAATACTTATCGTTGACGACGAGGCAAAAATCAGAGAAGTTTTGGCGGAGTATGCCGAATTCGAAGGTTACCAGGCCGACCAGGCGGCGGACGGAATGGAGGCGGTCGCGAAGTGCAGGCAGAACGACTACGACATTATTATTATGGACATAATGATGCCCAAACTCGACGGGTTTTCCGCCGTCAAAGAAATTAAGAAATTCAAGAACGTACCCGTCATCATGCTTTCGGCAAGAGGCGAGGAATACGATAAACTTTTCGGTTTTGAAATCGGAGCGGACGACTACGTCGTAAAGCCGTTTTCGCCAAAGGAGGTCATGGCGAGGATCAACGCCATACTTAAACGCAACGCAGCCGCAAACGCCGCGGCGATGCGTCCTTTGCTTAAATTCGAGGGTCTCGAAATCGATATGACGGGCAGAAACGTATACGTCGACGGGGCGAAAGCCACGATGACGCCCAAGGAATACGAATTGCTGTTCTATATGGTAAAGAACGCGGGTATCGCGCTTTCGAGGGAAAAACTTCTTTCCGACGTATGGGGCTACGATTTTTACGGAGACGACAGAACGGTCGATACGCACGTCAAAATGCTCCGCAGCAATCTGAAGGAGTACAGAAAATTCATAGTTACCCTCAGAGGGATGGGTTATAAATTCGAGGTATGAGTCGAAAACCCAAAAAACTGAAGTACGGAATGTGGATGTACTTCCTTTTGTTCACGGTTCTGGTTCTCGGTTGCGTCTGGGGTTTTCAGATGCTGTTTGTCGAGTCGTATTATCAGAACATGAAGCTGAACGAAATGTATTCGTACGGCAGGACTTTGCGTGCCGCCGAAAACGAGTATTCCGACGCGTACTATGAAGAATCCGTCAAATGTAAAGAGGTCGGAATGAACGTATACGTCGTCGACAGATACGGCGAAAACGTTTCGAGTACCGGCGGTTATAAGCCCGATGTCGACACGTTGGCTCTGCTCCGTACGATAATGAGCGATTACGCGAAGAGTTCCAGAGACGAAGTCTGCAAGTTGAAAGACACCGGCAGGTCGGCGGATAATTATTTTTATTACGTCGGGCAGATGTCGTACGACAACAACAGGTATCTCGTACTTATCTCGCGGCATGCGATGCTTACCGAGGTTATGCGTATTATACGCTGGCAGTTCCTTATAATAACAGGCATAGTTCTGATAATCGGATTCTTCCTTGCGTGGTACGTTGCCAGTAAACTCTCGAAACCAATATCAGAGATGTCCGTAACGGCTAAACGCTGGGCAAACGGCGACGAAAGCGCGGTCTTTGAACCCGCAAGCAATTATTCGGAAATAACCGAACTCGCCGATGCGTTGAACTACGCGAAAGAGGGAATATCCAAAAGCGGAACGCTGCAACGCGATTTGCTTGCAAACGTTTCGCACGATTTGAGAACTCCGCTTACGATGATAAAGGCTTACGCCGAGATGATTAAAGATATTTCGGGCGACAATAAGCAGAAACGCGACAAGCATACGGGCGTCATCATCGAAGAGGCGGACAGGCTTACCATGCTCGTCAACGACATACTCAATTTGTCGAAGTTGCAGTCTTCCGTGGACGAACTCGAACTGAAAGAGATAAATCTGTCGGAACTTACCGAGCGTGTGATAGACAGGTTTTCGGATTTCGTCGAAAACCGCGGATATAAAATCGAGGATAACGTCGCGCCGGACCTTCTCACCGTGGCGGACGAGAAGAAAATCGAACAGGTCATATATAATCTTTTGGGCAACTCGATAAACTATACGGGTGAAGACAAGACCGTAAAAGTGTATCTTACAGCCGAAAACGATAAGATTTTACTTGAAATAATCGATTCGGGCAAAGGGATTTCCGAAGAAAAACTCGCCACTATCTGGGAGAGGTATTACAGGTTTTCCGAGACGAATACCCGCCCTGTCAAAGGTACCGGGCTGGGGCTTTCGATAGTCAAGGCGATACTTGACAGTCACGGGTTAAAATTCGGCGTACGCAGCAAAAAAGACTGCGGCAGTAACTTCTACGTCGAATTCGACAGGGTGAAGAACAATGAATAACGATTATCTGAGATTGAATTCCAAAGAGGAAGACGAAGACGTCGTGGAGGGCGGTTTCGCGTCGCAAAAGGAAAAGATTGCCGAAGAAAAGAGCCGTGAACCGCAGGTGACGTTCTTTTCGTTGTTCGGCAACGACGGCGGACGGGCGTTCGGGTGGAATAAAAACAAGACGCGCGGCGTGCTTACGCTGTTCCTCGGAAGTCTGTTGTTTTCGTCGGCGTTGTTTCTTCTGGCGTCGCTGACGAAGTCGGTCGTGGCGTTGATAGCGGGCGCGTCTTTGATGGCTGTTTCGGTGCCGTTATCTTCGGTGGTGTTTTTCTACGGTTTTAACAATATGAAAAACGTCGGCATATTTGAAATATCGATCGGCGCGTTTATAGGCGCGGCGTATTTCGTGGTCGTCGAACTTTGCAGTGTCAGAATAGACGCTGTGACGTCAACGGGTTATATGTCGGAGAATTTGAAAATCACGCTTTTGACTATCGGCGAAGACATCGTATTGTACGCGATAGCGATTCTTTGCGCGAAGTTGTTCAAAAAGGATTGCGTATTCGGTACGATTCTTATCGTCGTAAGTATTTTCGGCGGATATTCCGTCGCCGATACGATAACGAAACTTGTAAACGGACTTTTTATCGATATTTCGGTTTACGGCGGAACGATGTCCGCGATAGTTGCCGATTCTTCGATGATAGACAAGACGCTGAGGGCGTTCTTCCCCGCGCTTATCAAAGAAGGTATCGTAATAACCGTATTGATGTGTCTGTGGTCGATTGTCTGCGGCGCGCTGGTAAGCGTGTTGCTTTCGCCGGTCAGGGTTAAAGACCACGGAAACATTTCGGTTTACGGCACTTTCGCAGCCGTTATCGCAATGCATATCGCAGTCGAGGTAAAATACTCATACGGTCCGCTTGCCATGCTGGTATATATCGCCGTAATCGCCGTATCTGCGGTTCTTGCGGTCAGATTGCTGAATTATTCGGTGTCGGTCACGAATTTCGACGCGGAAAATAAAAAATAAGCCACGTAATGCCTGTGATATATTTATGTGATATATTTAATAGAAACGCAGCCGCGACATAGCGGTTGCCTGAGATAGTGGTGCATTGCTGAATTTTGATGGCTGTTGGACGTGGTTGCCGGTATTTTACCCTTTCATGGTATGTTCAAACCGTCGGTAAACCTGTGGTTATGGATTCTTGGCTGGCATAAATCGCTTGAAAAAAAAATACGAATGTGTTAAAATATCCGTATGGGAAGAATAATGGCATTCGATATAGGCGATAAAAGGGTCGGGGTGGCAATGACAGATCCGCTCGGTATGATGGCTCTGCCGCAAAAAACTTACTGGCGCAAAGGGTACGAAAAGGACATCGTCGCGCTTTGCGAGTTGGCTGAAATGAACGGCGCGACGAAAATCGTCTGCGGACTTCCGCTTAACTTCGACGGGTCGGAGAGCGAACAGACCGTAAAAACCCGCGAATTTATCGACGGGCTTAAATCGCATACGGATATTCCCGTCGAGACCGCGGACGAGCGTTTCACAACGCTTATGGCGCGCAGGGTACTAATCGAGGCGGATATGCGCCGGGAAAAGAGGAAAGACGTCATCGACAGTATCGCCGCATCGTATATCCTCGAAGATTACATAAAAAAGGAAAGCAATAAATGAACGACAAATATCGCGAAATAACCGAAGAGAGCGGCGACGGAGTCGTCGCGCTTACCGACGACTGCGGCGAAGTCGTAAGATTTTACCATATAGGTACTATCGAGTATAAAGGCGGATGGTACGCTTTTTTCAAGCCGTACGAAAGTCTTGACGGCGTAGACCCCGACGAACTTCTGATATACCGTATCGAAGGCGACGATAAAAGCGAAGACCTTGTGCCTTTGACCGACGATGCGTTGACGGAAGAAGTTTATGCGGCGTTCGTTAAGGAACTCGAAGACGACGATACGGAAGACGAAACCGTCGTATCGCGCGGTTGTTGCGGCGGCAGAGGTTGCGCCGAGAAGGGCGATTGCAACGCATGTACGGGTTGCAGAAAGAAATAATGAAAATCAAAAATACAGCCGTCGGGCGGTAATGCCCGACGGCTGTATTTTTTACAGATCGTCTACGTCCTGCGTCGGCTCTTCGAGGGGTTCGGTAAGGAAATTACCCGTATAACTCCCCAACGGGTCGAACGGAGAAACCGGTAAGACGGGAATTTTAAGGCTTTTGACCTTTTTCTTCTTTTTACTCATTATTTGCAATTTTTAGCGCGAGAACAATTCTTCGTAACGCTCTTCTTTGCAGATTTACAATTTTTGGTTGCTTTCTTCATAAATCTTTGCGGAGACGCTCCGATTATTTCGCCTCCGCTTACTTTCGGCAAACGCTGTAAGCATCGTCCGTTATCGGACTTAAAGACGATTATTTATCGGTAGTTCCGCCTGTTTCCTCCTTCGCTATTATTATCGGCAAAATTCGACGAAATATTCGTTTTTCGCGAATATTATTTTTCGCACGGTTCGGTTCTCGATGCTACCGTTTCGCCCGTTGTTCCGGCGACGAGATACGCCGCGGTCTGTTCTCCGTTGATAAATCCGACGTACCAGTACGGTTCGCCGTCGTTTTCGAGTACGCGTACGCGGATCTCGCCGTAATTTTCGTCGTCCCAATAGGCGTCCAGAGCCCCTTGCGCGTAATTTCGTGCGCTTATTATCGCATCCGCGTACGAAATTATATCCGATTTTATGATCGAAACGAGGTTGTACGTTCGTCTTTCTCCGTTGAGCGATATTATAAGCGAAAGATCGCCGTCGGGCAGAGTCTGCGGCGAAAGATGACATTCTCTCGAAAACGATATGGGTCTGAAACCGAATTGCGACGAATATTTTTTGTTTCCGGTTATAACTTCGGCGAACATATCGGCGTTTTCTATATCGAAATCGTCGACGGCTGTCGCCTTTATTACGATATGCGGTTTTAATTCGGCGGGGTTGCCGTCCTCTCTGTAAGGAGATTCGCGTTTTTCCAGATACACCGCGATTTTAACGTCATCGTCTTCGGCGACCAGAACGTCGTACCTTATAAGACTCAATTTGTCCGCAGGTATATCGTCTTTTTTTGCGCACGAAACGGCGGGGATCAGAGATATACAGATAAAACACATAAACGACGCGATAAATTTTTTCATAAATTATATTTATGTACGTCGTTTTACTTAAAGAAGTTGATTTTTGATTTTTTCTGTGTTATACTGTGTTATGTAATATGAATAAAGGATATAAGACGGAAAAAGCGAATACGATGGACAGCGTGATAGTCAGAACATCGCTCGTTACCCTCGCGGCGGT
>OKXB01002080.1_pt1 | contig 17188 bp, 14 predicted proteins | sample 1601731 | NCBI WGS metagenome assembly OKXB01 (sample SAMN04414077, study PRJEB24778) | human gut metagenome | material: faecal | host: Homo sapiens | reverse complement strand
AATGGCTGGCTCCGGTGAGAACCACCTCCGTTTTCACCCGTTTTGCCGCCCTCACGGCCATGCGGAAAAGGACCTCCAGCACGTTGTCCGCCGCATAGTTCTCTCTCGCCATTGCCAGAGCGTCTTTCACCTGGGTAATGATCTGATCCTCACCGAGAATCATTGATTTAAGCCCCGACGCGGTAAGTGCAAGATGACGCGAACAATCGTCGCCCTCATATATGCTTATGTACTTTTTAACAAATTCATCGGTTAGGGACACTAAACAGTCAATGAATTTATCTTTCATATTATACCCCGCAAGATAAAATTCACAACGGTTGCAAGTGGACAAAAGCACACATTCTTCAGCGATATTCTGTTTTATATACTTTAAAATTTCAGCCTGTTTTTTCTTTGTAAAAGATACTTTCTCACGAATTGATATTGGAGTATTTTCGTGGCTGATACTCACTGCAAGCAGTTCCATTATCCCATAACCTTTCTGATTATTTTCTTACAATAACGGTTGTAAAATAACCGTATGATTTGCCTTTTTGTATTTTTTCGATAATTTCGTTTTCCATACCGATACAGCTTGAAACAATCGCGTTGTTTTCAAGTCCGTACTTTTTTAAAATGTCGTATATTACATCTGTATCGTTGCCCGATTTCATAATCACAACCGTATCAAAATCGGCAATATATTTTTCAAGTAAATTTGATTTAAGCGAGGGAATAATCGCAACCGATTCGTTTCCCTCGCAAAGACTTATCTGTGCCTTGTCCGCAGCGGCACAAAATGAAGTTATACCGGGTATAATTTCAAGTTCAAAGCCTGCATTTTTCACTGCGTTGTGAACGTATGTGCAGGTACTGTAAACCGAAACGTCACCGAGAGTAATCATTGCAACATCTTTTCCGTCTTTTAAAGCCGATATAATTTTTTCGGCTGAATTTCTGCGGGACTCCTCTCTGATTTTAGTGTCCCCGCTCATGCGAAATTCAAGTTCTGAAATTTCTTTTTTATCCGTATCAAATTCCTTGCGGATTATTTCAAGTGCAGTTGATTTTTCTCCGTATTTTTTAACGGGAACGGCGATTATATCAGCCTGTTCCAATGCACGAAGCGCACCGAGAGTTATATATGAACCGTCACCTGCACCGACTCCGACGGAATAGAATTTTGCCATAGTTATTTACCCCTTATAAGATTTAAAATTTCTTCTCTTGCTTTGCCGATAGTGGCTTTTGAGAAGTCTACATTAAGTTTATCACATTTATTCAAAATTTCAAGTAAATGTGCAATTCTCGGCAATCTTAAATTATGTTCACGCAAAAGCGTCGGATTTGAGAATACTTCTTCGGGAGTACCGTCTGTAAGTAATTTACCGTGATTTATAACGTAAACATAGTCCGAATAAATCGGCACAACGTCAATATCATGCGTTGACATTATAATTGTCGTACCCTCATTTTCGCATATATCGCGAAGAAGGTGCATAAGTTCACTTACGCCCATTGGGTCAAGGCCTGCCGTCGGCTCGTCAAGAATGATTACCTCCGGCGACATAACAAGTATGCCGGCTATTGCGGCACGTTTTTTCTGACCGAAACTTAATGCATGGGTAGGTTTGTCTTTTAAATCAAAAATACCTGTGCGTTTAAGTGCATTTTCGGTAAGATGAACAACTTCGTCCTGCGGCAATTTCAAATTCATTGCACCGAAAGACACATCCTGAAAAACAGACGCGGAAAAAAGCTGGTCGTCGGGGTCTTGAAAAACTATTCCGACACTTTTTCTTAATTCTCTGATTTCCTTTTTTGAATAACCTATCGGTTTACCCATAAATTTTACTGTCCCCGAATGCGGCTTTAAAATTCCGTTCATATTCAGAAACAATGTTGATTTGCCTGCTCCGTTTGCACCGAGAATTGTTGTAATTTTCCCTTTTTCAAAGCCAATGCTCAAATCCGAAAGAGCAAAATGGCTTTCATCATATTTATATGAAAGGTTTTCTGTTTCGATAATATTCATCAAATCCCCGCCTTTCTTGAAAATATCGCAATCGCTGTTGTAATTACGACGTATATGACCGCAAATACGTTAAATTTGACCGAATGATTAATCTTCGGCATAATAACGTTGATTTCGCCGTCATAACCGCGTGACTCCATAGCGGTATACGTTTTTTCGGCTTGATTAAAGGAACGTATAAAAAGGTTTGACGCAAGCTGTGCCGTTGAGTGGTAGCTTACACGAAGATTGCTGTACCCCAAACGTGCGTCTTGAGCGGTATGTATTCTGTGCGATACGTCAAATAGCACAAAAATGTATCTGTAAATCAGTTCCGCAATTTCGATTATAAAATTCGGTATAATGCTTTTTCTGAGCAAAGTGAATAAATCGACCATAGGCGTGGTAAGTGAAAGAAAATACATACAGCTTACCGCACCGAAACACTTAATCATAACGCGAACAGCCGATAAAAGACTTGTATGGCTCACACCGAAATAAGTATTGCCGAAATGCAGTGAAAAAAGCATATCGCTTGAATTTTGACCGATTGAAATTGCTATTGCGGCTGAACCCATAATAATAAAAACTATCGGGACAGTCATAAGATGAAATACGTTTTTATACGATGTTTTTCCTATAAAAATAATAAGAAACAGCATAGTAAGCGCAGTAAATACGCTTACCAAAAAGCTGTTTGCCCATATGCAGATAACAAGCACCGACATTGAAAACAGAAGTTTTGAAATAGGTGCAATATTTCTGAGTTTTGAATTATATGCTAATTTATCAATTATCATTTTTCTTTTTAGCTGTTACTCTGCCAAGTACAAAGCCGACAATACCGGCGCCCACACCTGCCTGAAGACAGAAGAAAAGTGACTCGATTTCACCTGACGGCGGCTCCCAGAACGGCTCAAACCATGGCTCGTAACTTTCGTCCAATTCACTTATGGCGTCTGATGCTTGGTCGTCAGAACCGCCAAATTCGTGACCGCCCATAAACAGTAGCGGTACGGCAATATCGGGTTACACGGGCGGTGCGTTTTCCTATACGGCAACGGATACGGGGAGCGGAGTGAGTTACCTGCAATATAAAACGCCGGGCAGTTCTTCGTGGACGACTTATTCTTCGGGTACAACCATTTCCGCAAGCGCGACGAACGGTTTGTATCAGTTCAGAGCTGTGGACAATGCGGGAAACACTTCTGCTGTGAGTTCAATTTATCTCGATACGGCGATTCCGACGGGAAAAATTACCGACAGTAACGGAACGACGGTTACGACTACGACCAATAAAGCGTTCAAATATACGGCAAGCGACGGGTTGAGCGGAATCGCTTATATGCAGTACAAGAAGCCGAACAGTACGGTATGGGAAACTTATGCCGCAGGTACGCTGATTCAGACCACGGATACAAACGGTATTTACCGTTTTCGTGCGTTTGATAATGCGGGAAACGAATCCGAAACGGTTATGATTTGTCTTGATACCGTAAAACCGACGGGAACGCTTTACGGCGGAACTTCGACGGTCGCAAGCGGCGGAAAAACCAATGCCAACTACGTTAAGTTTGTGCCGAGCGATTCGATGTCGGGAATCAAAAGCATTTACGTTCAAACACCTTCATCGTCGGGCTACGAATCCTACACGAGCGGAAGTCAGCTCGCAGAAGAAGGCACGTACCGTTTCTATTGTACGGACGCTGCGGGAAACTTCTCGATGATTTACACGGTTATTCTCGACAAGTCCGCGCCGATTCTCGGGTGCTTGCAGACGGAGTTTTATTCGACTTACGGACTCGGCTTTACCGTATCGGCAAGCGATGACAGCGGAAGCGTAATGCTGTATTACAAAACGCCGTCAAGCAGCAGTTATGTACTCGCCGGAACGTCGTCCTATTCGACAACGCTTGAAAGCGAAAACGGAAAGTATTATTTCTACGCCGTTGACGATTTGGGAAACAGAAGTCAGACCTATTGGATTGACCTTCAAATCGTGTATCCCGATCCGACGGTAGAACATTCGGGGACGGACAATTCCGTCTATATCACTTGGACGAACGGCAATACGGCAACGCTGAACGGGAACGATTATACCAAAGGAACTTGGATCAAGACGGAAGGCAGTTACACCGTAACGGTGACGAACGAATACGGACTGTCCACGACAAAGACGTTTTCTATTACGCACAATTACGTTGTTACAAAAATCGTTGAGCCGACCTGCACGACAAAGGGCTATTCGGTTTTCAAGTGTACGAGTTGCGGCGACGAATATGAGGGCAACGTAAAACTTGCGTTAGGGCATAATTACGACGTCGAAACGGTAGAAGCGACCTGTACGACTTACGGTTGCGTCAAGCACACCTGTCTGAATTGCGGCGATACTTACGAAACGGACGTTCGGACGGCGCTCGGTCATAAATATACCGAAACGACAAAGGAAGCGACCTGTACGGAGGACGGCGGACAGTTGCATACCTGTACCGTTTGCGGATACGAATATCTGACCGATACGGTAAAAGCGACAGGTCACGATTATGCTACAAGAGTCGTAAGAGAACCGCATTGCGAAACGGAGGGAGAACGAATTTTCCATTGCGAGAAGTGCGGTGACGAATACTATACGGAAATCCCGGCTACGGGGCATAACTTTGAACTCACGGGATCGACCGTTGTGGACGGAGAGAATATCCGTACTTACGTCTGCACGAATTGCGGAGCGATTACCAAGCAGAATATGGGCGAACAGTACGAAAAGGTATCTTCCTATGTGGAATATCTGTTTGAACAGTATCAGCCGTATATGTGGTGGGTGCTTTTGGCGACCGCAGGAGTTTGGAGCGTCGTGATGGGCGTATTCTTCGGTATTGCGGCAAAGAACGAGGACAAGGAAAAAGCAAGAAAGATGATTAAAAACTACGTCATCGGACTTGTTGTAATCGCGGTTATCCTTGTTGCCTGCCCTTATCTTGTCAGAGGTATTGCGGCTTTGATTACGGGGTAAAACGGTGATATCCCGCACCATAGCTGAAATTTTCCCCGAAAAAACGAAAAAATTTGGAAAAACAGCTTGACAAATGCGGGATTGCGTGCTATCGTATTGATACGACGAAATAAAAAACGGAGGTGAACTTATGAACAGGGCAGAAATACTGCGAAAAGCGGAAGCAAACGAGGGCTTGACGGTGAAAGAAATCAAGATTTATCAGAAAACCGTGAAACCTGAAAAGCACGTTTACGGAAAGTACGGTAACTTGGCGAAACAATACCTGCAAGATAAAGGAATCGACTGGACGATTGCCAATCTTCCCGAATATCTGCACGGTGTTGACAGACAAGCGGACGAACTTTATGACACGATGTACGAAAAACTCTCGAAACAGGAGCGTTTCAGAAAGACGGGCGATTTTATGGAGAATCTGAAACGGGAAACTGAAATGCAGCAACTGATCGAAGAAGAAATTTTAAGCGAAATCGTGTACGTCAAATAACGGAGGATTACTATGAAAGCATTAAGAGTTGCGGGAAAGGTTGTAGGTACGGTCGGAAGATATACGCTTGCAGGCGTTCTTATCGTCGGACATTTTGTTATGAACATAATCGGCGTTTTGATTTGCGCCATTACCTCGCAGGGTTAAGGAGTCAAGTATGGACAAGAAAGAAACAACGCCGAGAAGAACGGCGCGCAGAAACTACGAAGAACGCAATAAAGAAAAACGCAAGCAGGCAAGCGGAAACTTCGGTACGATGATACCGAGAGATCTGTTTGAGGAAATCAACGAGTTTTTGGCAAAATACCATATTACGAAAGTGCAGTTGATTTTCGCAGGATACGAAGCCCTGAAAGAACAGATTAGAAAGGAAACGGAAACTACAACATAATTGTGTATGCGGAAGGCATAGACACGAACAAAGAATCAATTTTAATTGATGAAGCGTAAGTGACTATGCCTTCTGACAACTAAATAATTTTCTCTGCGCTTCATCGGAAAGGAGGACTTTACGGTAAGCGCGGAAGAAAGACAAAAAAACGAAATGATATATCTTGCATCGGTCGCTGTAATTCGTCGATTGTATTTGAACAAGTTAGTCGATGTGGAAATACTGAAACGACTGAACAAGAAAAACGCGGAAACGATGGGGTGTATCCCTGTGGATTTTATACACTATCATTAAGGAGGTATGGCTATGAGTACTGTCGCCAAGGAAGTACAGGTAATCAAAGCGACAAAGACGGGCGAAAAAGCGGAAAAAATCAGAGTGGCGGCGTATTGCAGAGTCAGTACCGACAAAGATGATCAACTCAACTCATTTTTTGCTCAAATGAGATATTACACAGACTTTGTTCGCAGTAACGACAAAATGGTTCTTGTGGACATTTATGCGGATGAAGGAATAATTTATGGGGAACAAAAATTAAAAATTTGAGAAATCGAAGCAATTTTTTCACTGAAATTAAAATCGAGTTTTATGTTTGTAACCTAAAAATAATTGAAAATTTTCTATAAATATGCTATACTGTTGCCAAGTTATTTAACCGTATATTGCAAACAATATGAGAGAGAAACAAAAGAGGACAAGGGGCTATTATGACAAAAAGCGAATTGTATGTAAATGGAATAGATGTTAAGTACAAAAAAATAAACAAAGACGATTATATTTCTTTAACCGATTTAGCAAGATATGCAAACCTGTCAGAGCCGAAAGTTCCCATTGCAACTTGGATGCGTAACAAAGATGTCATTTCGTATCTTGGTCTATGGGAAAAGTTACATAATCCAGACTTCAAAGGGCACGAATTCGAGGCCTTTGAAAATGCTGCCGGAAAACACAGTTTTTATTTGTCTCCGCAAAAATGGATAGAAAATACAAACGCAATAGGAATTGTTTCAAGATCGGGAAATAATGGTGGAACGTACGCCCATAAAGATATAGCTTTTGAGTTTGCGAGTTGGTTAAGTCCTGAGTTCAAATTATATCTTGTAACTGAGTTTCAACGCTTAAAAGCGCAGGAACAGAAAACAATTGAATGGTCGGCAAAACGCGAACTTGCTAAAGTGAACTATAAAATTCATACCGATGCTATAAAAGAAAATATAGTGCCGACTCTTACGGAGGCACAGTTGAAATATGTATATGCGGACGAAGCGGATTTATTAAATGTGGCATTGTTTGGGAAAACTGCTGCTGAGTGGAGAAAACAAAACCCCATGATAAAAGGCAACATCCGTGATTATGCAACAATAGAACAATTACTTGTGATAGCGAATATGGAAAGTTACAATGCCATTTTGATTGAGCAAAATGTTTCGCAAGGAGAACGTCTGCAACAGCTCAATAATATGGCTAAGTCTCAACTTCGAGTGTTAGCACAAAGCAATTCTAAATTACTTGTCGATAATAGAAAATAGGAAATCTTATAATATTTGAGGTAACTATGCCAACGAAAGTTTTTGATGATTTACCAATTGAAAAACAGCAGTTGATAAAAACCTCGTTTTTATCTTTGCTGGAGAAGAAGTCTATTGATAAAATTACATTTAATAGCTTGGCGCATGAAGCCGGTTTTGCAAGAGCCAGTTTATACGTGTATTTTAAGAATAAAAAAGATCTTTGTAATTATGTTTTTAGTGGCTTTTCCAATTCAATAACGGAAAAATTGAAACGAATTCATGAGGAATCTAACGATTTATTTTTTAATGCGAAAAGTTGTTTAAAAGCATTTCAAGAAACAATTATTGAATTCGATTATTGTAAAATTATAGGAAATGTAGCAGACGGATTGAAAATATCACCTGTTGAAGGCTATCAATTTTTTGAAGGGGCAATTGATTATATAAATAAAAATTTTCAAACTTACGACAGAAATATCGTGGAAATAGTACTAATTTTATTAAAACATAGTACGGGACATTTGTTTTCCGATTTCAACAACAATGAGAGTTGTATTTCAAAATTTGAAATGCAGTTGGAATTAGTGTCAAAGATTCATTAAGAAAAATACGGAATGATGAATAAGGTATTCCGTATTTTTTATTGAAACAACCGTAAAACTTGTTGACATTATATTTCATAGATGATATACTGAATATACTTAATGACATAATGTCATTTATTGTGTTTCAAAAATAAATTAAAGAGAGGTTATATGAGAAAGACAATCAGACGAATTTGTAGTTTAGTAGGAAGCCTAATTCTTATGTTTTGTATGTGTTTCAGTCTTGTCGGGTGTGGCGATAAAGAAAAAAAATACGACGTAAGCATCAAAATAAGAAATAGCGAAGGCTCTACATGGATTTTTACTCCGGACGTGGACGAATTGAAATACGAATTTGAATACACCGGAGAAGAGATGAGATTTTGGATTGATTCGTGGAATCTTCCTGATCATCCGCGTTGGAGTAATGAATGGTTTGAGCCGAATACCAGCGGGGCAAACGTGTTTCATGCGGATTATGGAAAAATTGGACAAATGTATTATGAAGAAGACCCTAAATTTATTTGTGAACGCGGAGAATATTATTATCGTGTTTACGCTGATTCTACATCTGATTTATGGAATTCAAGAAGGGTATTTTTATATATAACAGTTATTTGATTTAAAAAAGGAGAACAACAATAATGAAAAAATTTAAGAGTTTGGCAATTTCGTTATGTGTCAGCATTATTCTTATGTTTTGTATGTGTTTCAGTCTTGTCGGGTGTGACGACAAAGAGAAAAAATATGACGTAAGCATAAAGATAGCTAACAACTATGGAAGTACGTGGATATTTACACCCGATATCGATGTGCTTAGGTATGAGTTTGAATACACGGGAGAAGAAATGCGCTTCTGGATAGATTCCTGGAATCTCCCGAAACACCCTCGTTGGAGTGAGGAATGGTTTGCGCCAAATACCAGTGGGGCAAACGTTTTTCAAGCTTCTTATGGAAAAGTAAATCAAATGCATTATGAGGAAAAGCCTAAATTTATTTGTGAAAGAGGCGAGTACTATTATCGTGTTTATGCTGATACCACATCTGATTTATGGAATTCAAGAACTATATGGTTATATATTACAGTACTTTAATAAAGTAGGAGAGATACAATGAGAAAAATTAAAATTTTAACAATTTCTTTATGTGTTAGTATCATGCTTTGCTTGTCAATTGGGCTGTTTTCACTTGGTGAAACACCGCGAGTATATGCTGAGGGAAATACGAATTATTTTACCGTTGAAGAATATACAGATTATGATGAATTATTGCGGAGTGATGGTACATCATCAGATAAAGATATACAGACATTTGCAAGAGAAGTGAAAGAAGGAAAAAGTATATATTACCCCGAACTTGCAGAAGTTATTCCTCGTCAATATCTTGAAAGTCAGGATGAAAATGCCATTTTTGCATATAACGGGCAAGAATATGGTTTTTACGTTGTAAAAAATGAAGAAAAATTCGATGTTTTATTGATTGATTTTGTTTATGAATTTGACGAAAACGATTCAATTCATAATTCAGATATAGAATTTCGTATTCGTATCAAACCGTTACTTCAACAAAGTTTTTCTCGTTCGACGGATAAAACGGGTGCTTATACTTGGGCAAAAACGACAACAACAAATAGATATTATGTGGCAAATCCGAGGTTTATTTCTGTTGTCAAAAATGAAAATGCTCTTAATTATGGAGACAACGGATATACTAAATTAACAGATGACGGGGTTATTATTAGTCAGTTCCGTACTAATTATGGAAAAGTTTCATACGCGACGGAGAAAGATTTGGCTGTAACAGTCGCAAAATTTACTGGCGAAAAACTATTGGATACCGCTTTTGATTCATTTTGTACGGCTTTGGATGCTGCAACATTTCAGGTTGGAGGAAAAGTTGCAAAAATATTTAAAGATTATTTAAAACTGGGTAAAGATATATATAATGCAGGAAAAGAGGAAACTGTTCTGGCGGATAATGAAAGTAACATAAAAACTGAAATGTCAAGAGATTTTCAGCGAAATAACTCTGAGATGAAGGGATATTCGAGAGTTGCGGGCTTTGAGTCTAAGGAAGAATTGATTCTATCGGATGCTAATAATTCATACGCCGAATTTATAACTGTTTTAAACGATGCAAACAGCCGTAGTAGGTTATATCAGTGTTGCGATTTTGATATTGTTTACAGAGATTCTGAGTTTAGTTCAATGTCTGATCCGGTTGCGGAAGATTGTACTTTTTCCAAAGAAAGAGTGTTATATGATAATAAAAGTATAACCGACTTGCAGGATGAAATTATTCAAGAAAATTTTGCATACATATTGAACGGCGGGAACCACAGATTTACTTATCAATGTGAAGATTCTACGACATATCAAATTGCGTCGGAAAGAAGATTGCCGAAAATTACCGTTATTTCCGATAATGGAAATATCGAAGGGAAAAATATCGATGAAAAAACATATGAAATATCTTTGCAACAGGGTAAAAAATATACGATAATTTTTTCAGATACCGCGGAAGGCATTTATAATTTTACATTCGGGAAAAAGGTAAAAGATGTTGTTTCTTTCGGAAAACAAAATATTAGTCAATTTTCAAAAGGCGGAAGTTTATGGTATAAATACACTTCGTCGGAAAACGCATATATTGCTGTAGATGTAGATACGGGAAAATATGGGGTTTTTGTTTTTGATGAAAGAATGGATAATCCTGTGGAGCTTAACAGCGTTACAAATCATACAGAATTCCAAACTTTTTCGGGGCATACCTATTATATCAAAGTATCAAACGATACCTTGTCGGATATCGAATCAGATAGTTTCTATATTGGAGATGTTAAAAATCTTGAATTTGATCAAACTGTAGAAATTACGGTAGATGAAAAACGTGCGTATTTATTTAATGCGCCTGTTTCTGGAATATATAAAATTATAGATCTTCCATATGGTATAACTGCAGAATTTGACGCACCTAAAGATGGTAATGGGTATTTATTATCGCAAGGACGGAACTATATTATTTTCTCAGGTCGTATTTCAGGCGGTACTTGCAAAATAGTTTTCGATTCGACAGAAATTTATGTCCACGGCGGAGAGTCTTTATCTGTATCGGGAGGTACTGTATACAAAATATTAAGATTTAAAGCACCACAGACTTTAGATTATGCAATATCCCTGCCTGCTACGGCTTCTTTAAATGAGATAGTTTGTGACGGCAATGTTATAAATGTTGGTGATGCAACTAATTTAAGACTTGAAAAGGGAAAGATTTATTATTTTCTGCTTAAAGGAAATAGTATTCTGCCGGCTAAAATGAATATCGCAATAGCTCCTGTGCTGGCTGATACAATTACGGCAAATCCTGATGGAAAAGTTGAAAAAACTGTAACTGGAACAGGCATTTCAGTAGTAGAAATTAAAATTACTGAGAACAATTATTATTCTTTTGAGGGGTTGGACGATTATTCTCTTTATGATTCTTCTTTGGATAAAGTCGGACCGGATTCTTTATTGACGGAAGGAACGTATTATTTGCAAACAGTTTTGGAAGGAAGTTCACTTTTAACTGTTTCAAGAAGTGGAATGCAAATGAGCGTGGGTGATACTATCGTTGTTAATCATTCAGGTGTATTTAAATACGATTTAACAGTAGGAGAAGAATACGAAGTCCGTATAGGAAAAAGCAGTAACAATACGTTTGTTACCAATGTTACGGTTTTTGATTCAGACGGAAGAATATGTGATGTATCAAAAACAAATGAAGTATACTCGTTTACGGCAAAAACGGCTGTTGTTTATGTGAAATTAACAATGAGTAACGTTGGCGGACAAGCAGGTGTATTTTTCTTAACAAAAGCGGATTTAAGAGAGGAATCGACTGTTCAAAGTATAAAACCGGAACAGATCTATTCTTGGACTGTCGCCAATAAACATTTTATGAAAATCCCCGCTGGGGAGTATTCATTATTTGTTACAAAGGCAATTCGAGAATCGGTTCATTTATATGAAATTAAAGATGCCAGCACATTAGAACTTGTTAATGAAATAGTCACAATCAACCAGGATTCGGCATTAAAATATAATTTATCGCTGACCGAAGAAAAATTATATTTAATCATATCGGAAAGACCGACTATAGATTTTATGCTTTTTTATTCTCAAGATGGTGTATATAAGGTATTGATTGAAGGGTATTCTCAGGACAATCAACATATATATACTAATTTAGATTATCGATTTGCATTATATCGTTGTATAGGTAATAAAAAAACAATTGTTAATAATATCTCAGATTCAGACATCGAAGTACGTAACAAATCTCAGAAAAAAGTTTATCCTGTGAATGGGACGTATAGATTTACGGAAGCTGATACAATAACCGTTTCAATTCATTATTGGGGGATAACGGCACAAGTGTCGTATATAGTAGAGACTCCGGAAATTAATATTGCGGTAACCGATGCAACCGGCGATTTATATTTTAAGTCATCAGGTATTGTTGATATAGGGGCAGAATACCAATTAAGTAAAGTAACAGTTACTGTGATGGGCGGTGGAACGAAAGTATATCAGTCAACGTATTATTCGTCTTCAACAATAAACTTTAATGCAAATAGTTATATATGGTATAAAAACTTGAAAGTAACATTTATCTACACATATGAGTATGAAGGCAACGAGTTTAATGTTGAAAATGAAGCATTTTACAATGTCGCTAATTGCACAATTGCTACGGTAAATATTCCTTATGGCAATAATACTATATATTTAATAGATGCAAGTTCGTTAAATAGTAAAATATCAAAAAAAATAGAAGTTCCGGCAAGTATAAAAAATATTTATTTTTTAGGAAAAGCAGGGAAAACGATTGAATTACTGGATATAACGGTTCCGAATCGTAGTTCGTCACTGAAAATGAACTTTAAGGATTTTAATTATTATTTTAAAGATAATGGGATCTATACCGATTTTAGAAGTACATTTAATTTGGATATAACCGGAGAGTGTTCAATTAAGCCACAAACTTCGCAAACTCTTGGAAGATATGGAATTTATGCTCAGAATCTTGTTATTAACGGAAGTGGAAAGTTGAGTGTTGCCGCTGGGAAACATGAGTCTGCGGATGTATATATGAGTACGACCGGATATTCGGGGATATGCGCAAATAATTTAACAGTTTGGGTTAAAGAATTGTATGTAAAAGGCGGGACCGGAGGAGATTCTCCGAATGCTACGGGGACACAGTCTTCGGGAGAGCTTCGTGGTTGTGCTGCTAATCCCGGAGGTTGTGGCGGTGATGCTATTTGGCTCTCAAATAACTTTAAAGTTATGAGTTCATGTAAAACTATTACCATGGAAGGCGGAGATGGCGGAAATGGTGGAAGAGGTGCCGATGGGCTTGATGCGACAGCTAATTTCGCCACCGGTGGTCGTGGTGGTAATGGCGGTGATGGCGGAAGTTCCGGATATGCATATCACCAAAATGTTGCACAAAGTGAATTGTATTTTTCGGATTCGACTCAACGGGTGATTTTGTACGGGAAAACTGGTAACGGTGGTGCCGGTGGTTGCGGAGGAAACGGAGGTCCTGGCGGTAAAGGCGGCAACGGCGGAATGGGCGGTGACGGTTATACCGGTGGTCGTGGTGGAAACGGCGGCAATGGAGGAAACGGGTTAGATGATGTTAGTTCATCGGCAAAGCCAAGCAGTGGTGGCGACGGAGGCAACGGCGGTCGTGGCGGATATAGCGAGTCAACAGGAAAATATGTTCGCCCTGGAGACGGCGGTGATGGCGGAAACGGCGGAGATCCAGGTGCAATTGGTGGCGGATTAAGCGGTGGCAATGGTGGATATGGTTACAATGGCGGTAAAGGCGGCGATGGAAGCAGTAGCCATGTTATTTTTGCGACAGGTGGTAATGGTGGAAATGGTGGGGATGCGTATGACGGAACAGTAGGGGCTGCCGGATCCGGAGGAAAAGGAACTTGGGCATCGAATGGGAGTTCTGGTTCCAAGGGGCAGTCATATACAAGTTATCAAAATTATCCAGCCGATTATAATTAAAAAATGATTGTATACAATCAATAATTAAATGAAAAACCGTCACTGAGTAATCGAGTTGATATGAAAATTTGCAACTGATTACTTCAACAGTGACGGCTTTTTATGCACTGAAATATTTTGAGTAAAATTGGGAGGAACTTCGGTCAATATGCTTGCAAAAAATATGAAAACTATTATAATTAAAGCATGAATCGATATAGAATTATTTCAATCGAAGCGGCGGATATATATAGGCAAGAACAGGAAAACGGCGTGGCTGTCGGGATAAAAATGCCCGGAAAGAACAGCGACGCCCGTTTTCGTATGTTCAGAAATTTTTTGGATAATTCGTTGGATCTTATCGAACTGGAAAAAGCATATAAGCGCATTTGTCGCAAAAAGTTTTCGTTTCGGGATAAATTCGGCAACGATTATACCCTTGCCGTCGTCAATGTAAAATTCAATTTTATTCATAGATCCGAAAACGGTAAAACCGTAAAAATCAGACAATTGAGAGAATATTTCTATGAAAACGGTTTTTATATAGACGGTATTCATTATGTCCGATATAAGCGTAGTGCGGGAAGTTCGCGTGAGGGGAAATGTCTGTTTATAGACGAAAGGCTGTATAAAGCAATGGCAAAATGGAGCGAATGCGGTTTGAAACCGAAAACGGAGCTTGCCTCGTGGGAATCATATAAAGCGCTGTCGCTCAGCAGTATCAAAGGTACTGTAAAAATTCCTTTGGAAGGTATTTTGTTTGTTCCGGATTACAAAAGTACGTTTACGGACGAGGCGGTCTCCGTTGAACTACAGGATGGAATGCTGACCTCCGCGCATAAACAAACGGAAATAACCAATGACATCTGGGACGGAGAAAGTCTTTTGGATGAAAGGGCGTTTCAGGAAAATTATGCGGATAAACATATGCTTTTACTGCGTAATAAATTTTTCAAATCGTGTGCCTTCCGTACGAATTTGCAAAAGTGGTTTCAGGACAAAAATATAACACTGAAAGAATTGAAATCGCGTGGATTCGTAACGTTCGCAACGGATATTAACAAAATTGTAATGGTAACCACGCCGAACAGCCTGAAATACCTGAAATTCGCGGGCGGCTTTACGGAAAGAAATATCCGCAATTGGATGGAAAATATAAACGATACTTTCGGCGTGGTAAAATGGGATAAAAGCACGAGATTTTTTCACGGACAAATGGTGCAAAGCAGTTATCAATTGCTGAATACGTTGGGTTTAACGGAAACGCAAGCCGCAGAATTGTTACAACCGAGTATAGATTATATTTCGTTGCTTCGGAAAGACGTAGATTTTATGCGGTATCATTTTACAGACGCATTTGCGCGTGAAAAGGACGACGAAGAAACGGTTCGCCCGGACGGGATTGCAGACCGTGCAGACGTTATTTTTACTTTGATGCATAAATGCCCGCATTTTGACGAAACGGAATTATACGCCAATTTTCGTAACGATGTGGTAAAGAGCCTAAAAGAACGACTGAAACGCGGTCATATTTTGTTAAACGGCACGAATGCAACATTATTCGGCAACGGACCGGAACTTTTGAAATATATCGCGGGTGAGGAAATAATAAGCGAATTGCACTCCGGGCAGATTTATTGCAAGCGATTTACGGATAAAACGAAACTTTTATGCGCGCGTTCGCCGCATATCACGATGGGTAATCTGTATTCGGCGGAGAACAACATGCAGGGCGAAATATGGAACTATTTTGATTTGGGTGAAAATATCGTTTGCGTAAATGCGATTGAAGAAAATATTCAGCAACGCCTGAACGGGTGCGATTACGATTCGGATACAATGCTTTTAACCGATGATAAATTACTTGTTGAAACCGCTGAAAAATATAAAGATTTGTTCAAAGTTCCCGTGTGTAAAATAGAAACGGTAAAAAAAGAAAATCAAACGCTTCCCGAACTCGATCATGATACGAGCAATAATAAAATCGGCGAAATCGTCAATCTTTCGCAGAAATTAAACAGCCTTATCTGGGACAAAATTCATAAAGGCGAGAGCGAAGAGAAAATAAAGGAAATTTACGGGGACGTCTGTAAACTTGCCGTGCTTTCAGGGCTGGAAATAGATAAGGCGAAACGTGCCTATGATATCGTAAATGCGGGCAAAGAATTGATTGCTTTACGTAAAAAATACGATAAACCAAGTCCTGTATTTTTTCAGGAGATAGACGAATCAAACAAAGAAAAACAGTATATTTTTTACGATACGGCAATGGACTATGTTTACGCCATAGCGAGTAAGATTCATTTCCGTAAAGGCAGAGAACAGTTCTGTTTGTATCGCCCGATATCAGAGCAATTGGCATATAATCTTGCTTTCGGAAACGCTACGGAATATCGTCATAAAGATAAAATCGTGGGGATTATAGACGACGTAAAAGCGAAAACAAACCGTTTGTATATGGAACTTCGCACGGCAGATGAGCAGGAGCGGGAAGTGATATACGCGCAGATTTCGGATATAAAAACCGAGCGGGATAAACTTGTGAACAAGTGGTTGACGAACGAAAACGTACTGATGCTCGTACTCAGACACTATGAGAAAAACAGTTCGTCCGACTGGCGAATTTACGCCGCTTTGATCAACCATCCCGTGTTTTCGGATTTGCTGTTTGAACTGTATGACAGATTTCCGAAAATCGAGGAAAACGAGAGCGGTAAGTATCTTTTATACGGACGAAAATTTGCAAAAAATCGCTGAAAAATGAGAATTATGATTTTTGAAAATGCAACATTTTTTCGTCGCTTTGTCTCTAATGTATTAAAAAACAACTAAAAAGGCATGATTTCGACGGAAAATTGCCGCTTTAACGGCAAAATTTATTGTAAAAATGCAACAAAATAAAAAGCACTAATCAACGTAATAGGACGCGCAGAAACAGGGCGCGGAGGAAAGCCTGACCGAGTGAATCGGTCGGGCTTTTTTATGCCCGAAAACAGCGAAAATAAAATTTACGGAGGTACGAAAATGAATGGAAAACAAAGAATTTTTCCGCCTTAAATGGGATGGGAAACGACTACGGAATACTTTGAGGAAAAAATAATTTTAACGTTATAGCGAGGAACGTATTTGGCTTGCCAAATACCGACTTAATAAGTCGCCTCGTTA
>OKXB01002077.1_pt1 | contig 17221 bp, 33 predicted proteins | sample 1601731 | NCBI WGS metagenome assembly OKXB01 (sample SAMN04414077, study PRJEB24778) | human gut metagenome | material: faecal | host: Homo sapiens | reverse complement strand
CCCCACGAGCCGCCGGAGGTAACCCCGGTTCCGGTCACATTTCACGTTAGGTTTTTACGTCAGGGCTGAAAATCCCCGCAAGGCTCCCAGCCCGTGAGCCATAGTCGCAAAGTCGCAGCCGAAAATTCCCGTTTCATAGTCGCAGAAAGTCGCCCCGAAAGTCGCAAGACCTCCGGGGCGTTTTCATAGTCGCTATAGTCGCTGGGTCAAAGTCGTTGGCATAGTCGCTCAGAGTTTTCGACCGCACTTCGGGCAAAATTCTAGGTTGGTAGCTATATACATCCAGTTAACGGAGCTAATTATTCCCGACAGCTGCCCGCTTTCGCATAATTCGCAGCCATTATCTTTCTCCTTGCTCTCCGTATCCGAATTGTTCATTTCCAAAAAAACGCCATCCAAACTCACGTCTCAATCACCCCCGCTTTCCGCGTCAATTATAGTCGCACCGCTCCCACGAACATCTTCCAGATACTTCTGCCGCAGCTTCTCCGGGTCTGCCCGCTCTCCAAGCGGACTGTCCGGCTTTAAGACCACTTCCTGCTGGTCTGTGTAGTTCATATTGTTTTTCATCAAAAAAATTCCGGCGACGGGGTTAATCTTGCCATTTTGCATGAAATCCTCCATCTGAGCGTTGATTAAATCCCGTGCTCTTTTAATGGTGTCGCGCACAGAGTCGCTCAGCGTCCTGCTTCTAGGCTGATTATTGCACCATCTCCACATAGTCATTCTATCCACACCGAAAGCTAAAGCGAATCCTGCAAAGGTAGGTTTCATATCATTCTTAGCACAAAGGTCAAAATAATCGAAACATCTTTTCTCTACAGCTTCCGGATCATTCATATCCGGTGTTTCCCATTTCATGATAGTCATGGAATGGCTAATGTACTTGGTATTGTCTCCTGGTTCCAGATCAGGGACTTGATAAGGCTTCTTTTTGAGTTTATTGCTTTCCGCCAAAGTCGTTGTCCTCCTTTACTATCTTAGTAGATTTAATATATTCTTCTACATAACCCATACACACTACAAGATATAAGACTTATATATAATACCTATATATAAAATATTTCTTATAATAAAAGGCTCCCCGTTGGCTTTCCGTCCGCAGATAAAGGCATCTTTCCGCAGCATGGGCATTTTACGCACGTTGTCAACTCCACATTTCCATCGTCCCCCTGCTTGGGCTTCCCGTCGGCTGTTGGTTCTCCTTTGTGTGACCAGACAAGCAATACATCTGTACGCACATTGTACCGGAACACGCATCCGCACTCCGGGCATTCATGGTCAAGAGTTTCGGTTTTTCCGGGCTTCAGGATTTCCACGTATCTCCCTCCTTGCATATCTTATTAAATCCCTGTATAGAACTATAACAACACATACACAAGATATAAAATATATTATTAATATCCTATACAGGGATAATGCTATAATATTAAATCCCGTCTCCTGTTTTTCGTTTTCTCCATCCTTTCGGTGCAATCTTTCCCAGGCGGGCAAGGCCGCTTTTCCCCATGGACGAATATGTAATTGCAGCACCGGCTGCCTTCATAATATCCAAAGAAATACCGGCACCCGACGCAATACTTCCTGCCGTCCCTGTACTCCACATTACCGCCCCATTTCCTTATCCCGCGTCAGTCGCCGCTTTCCTGTCACGGTACCTCCTTTGAGCGGCTCTCTGGGCGTGGGCTTTCTGGCACTCCAAACTGCAATAGATCTTCTGCTTGATCTTGCCCTGCGTGAATTCCTTCCCGCACTGTGGGCAGATTTTAGAAATGCCCTGCGGGGCTTCCACGTCCTCCACGTCGGCCTGAATTGGCGGGTGGTATCCGTGCATTGCCATGTACTTTCCATAGCTCGTCCCGGCCTTCTGGGCGGCTATGGAGCACAGGGTGAGATAGTCCGGTTTTTTGCTCATGGTTCTCACTCCTTTATTTTCCGCCACAGCTCGATGATGTCCTTGACAATTATAAGAATCACCCATACCAGCGACGTGGCAGAAAGCACGAATAAAAGTTCGAACACGATCATAAAGGACACAGCCTTGATAACTTCAGCCATTCTCTGCGCCTCCTTTCTTCGGCGGATAGATAGGCTGCCAGTGAGTAATCCGCTCATCCCACGCATCCCAGAAAGGGAATGGAGCAATCCAAGTGATGCCATCCCAGATGCCTGTCATGGCCTTCCCCCCAGTAGTCCAAACATAGACAACATCGCTGTAAGTGTAATCCAGTCCTATTCCTGCTTTTTGGGGTTTCAAATCTGGCAACCTCTCACTGCACGGAATCCACCTTGTCCGCTCCAATGCCTCCATGCCCATTCGGCAGGCTTCGTTCACCTCGTCCATGCCGTCATAATGCTCCCGGTGTTCCGGGTTCAGAATTTCAATTGCTCGGTCAATTTTCATTTGGCATCCTCCTCAAAGCAATCTTTCATATGCCTGTTCCGGCGGCAGCAGGAACATTTCTGCTGCCTGTTTTTCCACCGGCAATTTTCACACCCGCCGACCAGAAAAGCATCAGCAATAATTGGGTTCCATCTTTGGGATTCAATCAGCTGCTGCACATTCAGCAGCGCAGCATCCATAGCCGGGGAAATGCGCTGGTTCTTCCTTGATCCCGCAAGAAAATGGATTATGTGTTCGGAATTAACATACAAGCAAGTCATTTACCATCCTCCAAAACCATTTTTGCACCGCAATGGCAATACGGGTATCTCCGGCAAGCCTCGCCGTATTCTCCGGCCTCCAGCAGGTGGTGCAAGTCGATATTGTCTACCTTGCGCCCGCAGATGGAGCATTCCAGGCAGAGGGTCATTTCATCTGCAAGCCGGATATTCCAGTTCCCATGCCGCACCGGCTCCACATCGGCGGTGGGAAAATGCTTCACGGTTTCGATTGCATCCGAATAGCACATTTCTGAAAATGTCCCATGGTTACAAGCCGAAAGATTCTTGTTTAAGCGGTCAATCAACGCCTCCCGGCTGACGTAATCACTCATCGCAATTCCTCCACATAGCACCAACTCTGGGGCGGGCGTTTAATTGTCCGGCCATCACATTCCATTTTGGTGTAGTTGTAATAAGGACATTCCCCACACCCCACATCAATTTTACATAGCCCCTTGAATGCGCTCAGCGGTTTCGGCGTATCGTAGATTTGCAACTTGGAAATGTGCCAGCCGTACAGTGTTGCGCCTTTTCCGTAGTCCCACAAAGCGCCGTCCACAAGTTTGGTCTTCGCCACAAAGTCATCGTCCACATCGTAGATTCCATACGGTTCTGTTGCCGCCTTGATGGTTTCAACCCGGTCACATACAAATTCCCCGGCAACGTGGCCGTTGAAAGCATCCCAGATTCTGGCTGCTTCTGCTCTGCCATACCCCGAAAGATGGGTAAACTCCGTAACCCAATCACCCCGGAAGCCATCACCCCACACAAGGAGCGGCCTTGTGTTTGTGCAGTATATATAGCACTTGAAAGGCATGTCCAAATACGGCTTTGTCTTGCGAACCTCGATTGTCTTCCACCCGTTGGCGATCTTCTCCACCCACTCCGGGCGGATGCTGATAAGTACCGCTTTAGCCATGTTCAGCCCTCCTGTTCAGCCCTAAGACTTTTTGGTGGCATAGGTAGCGGCATCCAGTATACCGGTGATTCGTCGCAATCTGTGTAGTACCCGCAGTCGGCGTATGCGCACCAAGATGTGAGATGCTCATCAATATCGCAAAGAAACCCAACAGCCATGTTTGTTTCATTATTATTGTCAAATAACACGAGTACATCCTCGTGCATTTCCGGCAACCTGTTTTTACACTTAATCCATTTTGCCATTGTCAGTCCTCCTGTTCCATGCTTCAGCAGCTTGTTCTTCCGTGTCGTAAATATACACACCGCCCAAAATCCCACCATCACACTCATAGCTTGCAATCGGGCATTCCGGGTTTTCCTCGTGAGCGTGGTGAAGCATAAAGCCAAGCCCACTAAAGGGATGTTCTCTATATGCCTCATCATGCAGATTTCCTTCGTCATCGCACAGAACAAGGCTAACTTTACCCCCGCAAAACGGGCAGGGCTTCAATTTGATTTCGTCCATTGTTATCTCCTCATCCCTAAAATCTGGCCAATCACAGCCACACATTCGGCTACCATCTCTGCGGTTGTCCACCTCTTACTGTTGCCGAAATCCAGGAATGGGAGACTTCCGGAATAGTCCATACAATGTGCGTAATCCCACCCCAAGAAATTTCCTTTGTGGTCAACCGTTGCCAGATAGTCGCGATGATATGTAATACCTCCATGGCAATCAATATCATCCTCATTGATCGCGTGTAATCCCAGCGGCGCAATGTCTACGTAAGCGCAAGGGTGCGTGCCTAAGCTCAGAACGTAAAACGGTACGCCGCGATAAACTCCATCCGCCAGCCGTACCGGTGGAATCCTGTTTTCCTGATAAATCATTTCCTGCATGTTCATATTATCTCCTTCCCGCCCGGGTTGCCCCGGGCTTGTGTTATCCCCACTGTTCCGCCATTGCAGCGGCGATTCCGGGATACGTCTTGCTTCTGATCTTGGCGCGGTCAGGCCCAGGCGAGCACCAGTGGTTTTTCTCCCGCAGGCGCTGTGGCAATTGCAGCATTTCCTCCCGGACGTTTTTGGTCGGCACCAGCTTGGGCAAGCCTTTCAGCCACAGACACGTGGCTTTCTGCTCCGGGTGCCCGAACATCCATGGCTGGACGATCTGGTCAGGCCTCACGTAGACGGTCGACATGATTCCTACAGGGTTTTCCGTAGCGGGTGCCAGCGCAAACCGCATGAAGAACACGATACTTTTCTGCTGGGCAAACGTCCGCTGCTTCTCCGGGAACCACCTGGCGCCGGACGCGGCCAGATCTGTACACGGCGGGTGTGCAATCAGCAAATCCCACTTCCCAACATCATGCACCTGTCCGTCCATGGTGACGATTGTGCCGCCCTTGATGGCTTCCAGAGCGTCACCCAAAATGTGCCATTCAGGTTTCCCGCCGGACGGCTCCTGAATGTCGCAAGAATAGGCCTCATGCCCCCGCGCCCGGAACGCCTTGCACACGGTTTGCGATTCCTCGCAGGCTATCAAAACTCGCATTTTTAGTAGTCACCTTCATTCCTCTTATCAAACTCCACGTTGATCTTCGGCACCCACGTATTGCTCAATGCACTTTCCACGCCCGTAAAAAAGCTATCGACAAATTTTGTGTAATTAACTTTTTTAGCCAGCTCCGCTCTGATTGCCTGTGTAATTTCCGGTTTGCGTTCGTTTACAAGTGCTTGCAATTCCTCACGAGTGATTTCCTCAATCGCTCGCCTCACGTGGAACTCCAACAATGTATATTTATTATCATTGGAATAGCTAGAAACTTTCCCGGTTTTATCAACTTTCGTAGACAAAACCATTTTTACGATCTGGCTCACGATTTCGTTTTTCCCGTTTAAGGATTCCGAAATTCCCATCATAACGGTTTGCCTTACCGCTTCCGCCAAATAATCCTGATCGATGTTCAAGTCCAATCCTACAATATTTGCCATTTTAATTTCATTTCCTTTCTGTTCTGTTTTCCTTTATTCCCCCGAGGGACTTTCCCCCACCTGGGCGGGGTGCAATTCCGCTTCACCGGCTTGAAACAGCCGTACATTTTCGCCTTACTCATGCCTGAAAACAATCCCCTCTCTCACCAAATCCGGGTGTTCGTACCGGAAAAATTGGCGTTGTTTTCTGTGGTTTTTCCATAGTTTCATGATGTTTTTGTTCCAGTTATCGATGAAATACGTTTCCCATGCCTTGCAGCCGTCCCCGTTGGTGGGGCAATCGTCCCGCGTACAGTTTCTGCAAAATGGGCTTTCAGAATCGATGTACTGGCCGGGGCGTTCCTTTTCCCCGTCGACTTCGTTTTTCATGCTCCACCGCCTTCCGGTAGCTTTTCAAAGTCCATCTTCCCGGCCAGCTCGGCGATAAAGCGCTTTACCGCTCCGGGGAGCTTCTGGTAATCGTCCTCCCGCTTCTGGCACACTTGGAAGGATCTCTGGAAATTCGATGCAACCACGGACTGCACCGTTTCTGCGTCCATCAGCGCCCATTCCTTGAGCTGAGCAGGGCTTCCCACCGTCCGCTGTACCGCCGGTGGCAACTTCCGGAACTCGTCATCCGCGCCGTACACGCTGTTTCTCAGTGCGCCTGCAACCAACCCCCATGCCTCCATCTGGGTCATCTGCTGAGGTGACTGCATCCGATGGAGCATATCTTTCAGCTTCCCGATGGTGGGCATAAAGCCGCCGGTATCCGTCGCTATGTACGCTTTTGCAGCGGCGGCAACGGCCTCAAATGGCTCCTCGGAGAACATATCCGCCCAAAGATTGACTTTCACGTTTGCCGCCTCTTTGGACATTCCCCGGAAAGAATCGGGATAATTTGCCTGTAAAAGCGTGAGAATCTGGTACGCTTCCTGTTTATCCATTCCCAAATTCCTCCCTGTACATTTCTGCCAAACGGTCAACGCCGCTGGTATAGCCGCTGCGGGCTTTTGCAAGCTTAGAAAGCCCCCAGCCGTTCCTATGGCATCTCCGGACAACCAGATTCCAGTCCCGCCACTTGTTCTTGTTCCCGGTAGATTGCGCTGACTCATCGACATAGGCGATGCACCGCTCGACCTCGGCCTCTCCGAAATCGTTTAACAGGCGGTTGAATTCGTCGTCGGTGAGCTTTACCCAGCCAAACTCCCCGTGAGGATTTTTGGCTTGCTTGGCGGGCGCGCTCTCCCCCTGGGGGGGTAGGGGGGGACTATAGGGTTCGGGTTCGGGTTTGGTTTCGGGTTGGCTTTTTTGGGTTTCCCGAAAACCCGCCGGGTTTTTTGGGTTTTCTTCGGTTTCCGAAAAACCCGTCTGCTTTCGCGGCCTGCCGCCCTTTGAGCCATTTTCAGCGTTTGCGGCGTAGCGGCTTTCGTAGCTGGCCTTGTAACGATCAACGGTATTTTTGCAACGCTTCCAGAATAGGCGCTCAGTGCCTGATATTTCCGGCTCGTTGCCGTCAATAGAATATTTCTGCATTGCCCGGATAAGCCGCCCGTATTCTTCGTCTGAAAGCCCGTCCAGCTCGTCCAGAAATTCAAATGGAATCGGCGTGTAGTCTCTAGCCAACCGTCATTCCCCCTTGACGATGGAGTACCGCGCTGTGTCACGGGGTGCCTCCTCTCCGGTGAGGCGAACCGCCACGCATGGGCGGGTGCCGTACCGCTTGCAGACTGTGGCGTCTGTGATAGCTGCATCATCCTTGTAGGCGATACCGTTCAGGGCGTCACACACAATCTTGCCTATGTTGTCCCAGTCGGGTTTCACCATTGGCAGAATCTGATTGTCAATCGCTTCGGCCTGCTTGCGCTTGCTCCACGAATGGGGAACGGGGTAGATTGCCGCAATGTCAACCCGGATAGCGCCGGTGAACTTTGCCCCGTGGGCTTCACACTGGTATGCCCATGCCACCAGCTTTTCATAGTCCTTCGTTTTCTTTGGGGTGTATGTCTCGCCGTTCTGGGTGAAGCGGGGGCGCTCCTTCCCTTGCGGAACGCCGGGAATCGTAAATTCAATCGTCACGTTTTCGCTCCTTCCTTTGGAGTTGGCGGTTTCACCTCCAACCGCCAAGGGAAATGCAAACTATACTGTCAATCTTTTTAGGGAAAGATTGATTTTTCCGGCCTAGAACGGCAATTGCGCGTCGTCGTCTTCCAGCTCCGCGAAGTTCGTCGCAGGGGCGGGAGACTGATACGCCGGTGTGCTGTATCCGTTGTCAGCCCCAGAGTTGGCCTGAGAGCCGTTTTCTTTGCTTCCGCAGAAGTAGACGCTGTTCACCAGAATCTCCGCCGTGCGGTGCTTCTGGCCGTTCTTGTCCGTCCAGTCCCGCAACTGCAATCTGCCGGTCGCTACGACCATCCGGCCTTTATAGAAGTACTTCGCCACCATTTCGGCGGTGCCGCCCCATGCGACACATTCAATAAAGTCAACTTCCTTCTCGCCGGTTTGCTGGTTCTTGAAATCCCTGTCACAGACCAGCGTGAAGCTGGTCACGGCCTTCCCTGAATTGGTTCTCCGCAGCTCCGGGTCACGGACGAGGCGGCCTTGGATTGCAACCTGATTAAGCATTGTCTGCCTCCTGAGAAATCACCTCGCCGGTGTCCTGGTCAACGTCGATGTACTCAGTCATGTCCGGGATATCTGTCATGTCGGAGGAAATATCCGTCTTTGTGGTGCCGTCCTGAGCCATACCGCGCACAAAGTCGGATTTCAGCGGGGCGTATTTCAGCACCTTTTTCAGAACGGTTTTCTTTGCCATCTCGTCAAAATTGGTCTGCCACGGGCCATTCCCGAAGCTCTTAGAGAACTTTCTCGCGTGCTCGGTAACTTCTTCGATGCTCATAACCTGAAATCCGTAGCCTCCGTCCTTGGTCTTGAACATGGCGTAGTAGGCAATGGGCTTGCCGCGGTTGCTCTTGGCGGGGACGTGCCGCAGCTTCGGGTCAAGGCCAAGGGCATACTCAAACTCGTCGTTTTCGTATACGGTGTGTGCCTGAATGATGGAAACCTCACCGGAACGGTAGGCCAGATCAATAAGCCCCTTATAGCCAAGCTGGAATTGGCACTCCATCTGGCCGTGATTGCGGAAGGGAATCAGGTAAGCCTGTCCAAGAGGGGTATTCGGCTCCAAGCCCAACTGTGCGGCGGTCATCATAGCGCCAAGGAAAGACTGAGGGGTGCATTCCTTGAGCTTCGGGTTCGCGGACAGGGCAGACAGAGTAATTCTGCTGAACCGCTCCGGGGTCATCACGCTGGGCAGTGCCGCCTGAATGGCGGGCTTCATCACCTCAATGTAGTCCTGAATGCTGCTGGGTTTCTTGCTTTTTGCTACCGCCTGCGTGGAAGCGGCGGCGTTCTGAATCATGTTTGCCATTTTTATTCTTCCTCCTCGATAATTTTCATTTCTTTCTGCTTGTAGCACATATGCGCCGCGTAGCTGATGGACTGCATGAGGTCAAGCTCCCGCGCCCCGCGGATGCTGCTCCATGCGTGCATGATTTCTTCTCCGTTGAAAAGGACCGCGAACCGTACCTTTTTGGGGTATACGTCCAGTTTTACGGAGTATCCGATGGTTTCACAGCCCGAAACGGCTTCCGCCTCCACTTTTTGAGGGGGGGGTAACTGCCTGCTTTTTCAGCAGGTCACCTTCCGATACGCCGAGGAGCACACACAGCCTGCGGAACGCATATTCCGGAATCTGCCCTTTATTGACTGCGTAGCTGAGATAGCTGGGGAAGCGCCCGATTTCCTCGGAGAGAACTGCCAACGTCTTTCCGGAATCATACACGGCTTCTCTTGTGGCGGAAGTGTCGATTTCTACCATATTTGTTTTTCCCATTATTGTTCATCCTTTTTGAACCGGAAAGTTCTGCTTTCCGAAGATTTGAAATAGTCCTGCGGGATTTCTCCGTGGTCTTTCTCCCACTTCTTTCTATCGAACGTGGAGCGTTTCTGCGTCTTCCATGTGACGCTGTAACTCCCGTATCCGCCCCGCTCGGCGGTTCCCATGGCCTCCATGATACGCGCCTGAGCGGTTGCTTTCTTTTCTTCCAGCGCCTTGATCTGCTGGCTACATTCGTCCATGATCGCCAGGTCAACGGCGCAGCCGGTCAAATCCATTTCGGTGCCCGGATCGCTGGCCGGGAACTCTGCGTTCAGGGCGTCAATGGTGGAATCCATGCCGTCAATGGCCGGGGGAAGGTCATTCTGAACTTGGTACCAGAAGTTCTCCTCCGCCATCATCAACGCGGATATTTCAGCTTCGTCACGCTCTACGGTAAACCACTTGAATTGTTTATTGCCGATTAGAACAGCTAAATAGCAACGGCTTTTTTCTGTGACAGCCAAGTAATGCACCATTTGAGCGTAATAATGTGCAGGATATTCGCCATTTTTGAATTTCTTCATACTTAACGAATCGCACGTTTTTATTTCTAACAAAGCATCTTCCCCGACAATTACTCTGTCTACATTTGCGTGCGCCCATGGGTATTTGCTATTGTAAATGAATGCGTTCCTGCGTTTTACTTTCTTCCCGGTTTCTTTCTCAAACTTTTTTGCAACAAATTCTTCAAGAAACGTTCCGACTTCTGTGGCTAGATTTCCCTCAAAACCGGGTACTTTACCTGTTTTTTCAGCCCATAGAGCATACTGGGAAACATACGCATTTAGACCGATTACAGCCGCAGCATCAGAGCCTCCTATTGAATGTTTTCTCCGTTTTATCCATTCATCATGTGGCATATTTGCTGTAGAAACGTAAGAAATTGTTTCATTCACGCTTTACACACCTCCTTGTAGAAGATTGCATTTCCGGTGGAATCCATCTACAATTATCGGGGCAATAATCGCCGTCTGGGTCAATGCGGTCAATAGTCAGGTTTTCTGCATACCCATTCGACAAAGCCCATTCTCTAAAAGCCTCAAACGAGTTCTTCCATTCATCACAAACACGAATGCCACGGCCTCCGTACAAACGGTATCGATTGTTGCATTGAGAGTAGCACCTTGCTTTCATTGCGTGCCATGAGTTGTACACACGATTTTTGTTAGGCACATATGCTCCCTGTGACTTAAACCTAAGGCACCCGCAACTTTTTGTGTTGCCAGTAACTAAGTTTCCGTTCTGGACTACTACCTCTTTTCCACAATCACATTTGCAAAGCCAGCGTGTCTGCCTGTTTTCTTTCCTCGAACAACGGCTGTATAGGCTTACAACCGTCAAATCTCCAAACCTTTGCCCTGTGCGGTCAATGAAGTTAGGCATATCACTCCACCTCCGCTTCCTCGTTGAACTCCGTCATGGAATCGATGCAATCCAGGCAGTAGAACTCATCATGCGCCGGGATATATACCAGTTTGCTGTCTGTGATGGGATATCCGCACCTGGCACACTTCGGGAGTACCGCTTCCCGAAAGTCGGCATCCGCCGCCAACTGTTCAGCCTGTCGCCACGGCTCCATGCTATCAAAAACGTCCATTGACTTTCCCCCCTCAGTTTGATATACTGTTAAGTGGTAGAGATTTTTTATATCGCTTGCCGTCCCCGGTGCTGTCACATCGGGGGCGGCTTTTTATCGCCCTCTGATGCACCGCCCGATACCGGCACCCATCAGGATAGCGCACACCCACATTGCGGGAACTGCCGCCTTGTCTGCCAGCAAATCGGCCTGCTGCCACCAGAAAAGCACCAGATTCAGCCCCGCATAGGGAAGCACACGGAAAACGCATTCCTTGATATTGAACGGCTTCCGGTTCTCCGGAACCGGCTCCCACCGGGCATCCATGGGTTTGTTCCTGCTTGCCATATCATCACCCCCTGACCTTATGGTTCTTGTGGACTACATCGAAAAGCTCCACGTTCTCATCGTCAAACGCCTTACTTTTCTTTGCTTCCAGCAAAAGGGATTCCCGCAGCCGGTCATTTTCCCGGCGCAACCGGCGGTTCATCTCCGCCATGGTGCGAAGCTGGGTCGTTTCGTTGGGTGTCATTTGGATTTCTCCTTGTAGGGGAGAACCTCGCTCGGGGTAAGCACTTGAACAATGCCCGCTTCATTAACAAACTTGAGATTTCCGTTCCTTAAGACCTTTATCAACGTAATGATTTCACCGATATTGAAGCAATGACCAGACTTGCCGTTATTTACCGTGACAACGAACTTGTCCCACATCTTCGGCTTGCTCTCCTTTGGCTTGCACTCCTTGCGCTTCTTCTCAAAAAGCCGCTCAACGGCGACCCTTGCGCCCTCCGCTCTGCTGTAGGTATCCTTCGGATTGCACCGGGCTTCTGCGGTCTTCACGTCACGCCCGCCCCGTTTCAGCGTGGCCGTGGTAATCATCCCGTCAAAGCAGAGTTCCACGGTGTAGGGTTCCTGCTCAGGCTCCGCAAGGCCGGAAATCATGTCATCATCCCAGCACCAGCCGTATCCGATATTTTCGCCGTAATCTTCCTCCATCCAGTATCCGGACAAAAGGCATTCTCTGATCGTCATGACTTTTCCCAGCCACTTGTCCATTTTCCCAAAATTGTTCATGGGGCCGGTTCGGTGGTCTACAATCCGCACCTTATCCCCAACTTTGTATTTCGCCATAAATAACTCCTTTCAAAAGTTCGGCGCTCTGCCGTATGTCTCGCGGTAAATCCGCTCGTAGATGTCCGGTTGCTCTTTCATGAACGCTCTGACCCGTTTTCCAAGCTCCCGGATCGCGTTTGACCGAAGTAGCTCTGCTCGTACAGCTTGCAAATCTGCTCCGCTCTGGCCAGAAACTCGTCCGTCTTCGGTGTCATGCACCGAACTGCCAGCGCGTCGCACAGGGATGTCGCGGAGATGATGAAGCCCTCGTTCCGAAGCTGCTGAATCAGCCAGTTGTTCCGAAGATTGTAGGTGTTCAGCGTCTTCCGGATATACTTTGCCAGCATCTCCCGCTCCCCGTAAGACTGCGGAAGTTTCAGTTTTGCCATCCATTTGTCCCTCCTCCTTAAGTAAAAAATGTTTGTTTGGTTGACTGCGGCGGAAAGGTTCGCTATAATGCCCATAGCCCGTTGCGGCAAATAAAGAGTGAGGAGGTACTTTATGTCCAACAAACTTTTGTTACCGCCAGTACCGAACCACGAAGGTGGCGTGATGCGTTAGGGCGAGGGGCAGAACCGAAACTGCCAAAGTGAAACGGTGCGTCAAGGACGCAGGTTTGGTCTGCTGTTGAAAGTAAAGCGGGAATCTAGGGTTTCTCGCCGTTTAGGAATACGGACTTCCAACGCAGCGCATTTCGGCAAATAAATTTGGGGGAAATTCACTCGTGACCAAACCACGGGTGAATTTTTCTTTCCGCCGCAGTCAATTTCTTTGAACATTTTTTCCGCAAAAGACTTGAAAATCTGAGTAGCGCATGGTATACTGAATTTGCCGAAACAATAAACCATCCGCTACTCGCCGGAGTTTGAATTTCCGAAAACTCGGATTTCATACCCCGTGATTTTCTGCACCCTTTTTTGGAAGTGGTGTTCATGACGTTAGTATAATCTTATTTATCTTATTTGTCAATGAGAAAATATTATTTATTTTACTTTCGGCAGTATGCCTAAATCAAGGAGCTGTTTTCTTATGTTTTGGGACAAATATTTTGCATTATGTTCAAAAATTGGTAAATCCCCGAATGCAGTAGCAAAAGAAATCGGAATTTCAAGCGGGACATTGACCGGTTGGAAAAAGCATAACAAGGTTCCTCTCGATATGACAATTAAGAAAGTTGCCGACTACTTCGGCGTCCCCGTCTCCTACTTCTCCGAAGAAGCCCCGGAAACAGAAAAAGCCCCGGCTCCCAGCAAGGGAACCGAGGTTTTCGTGAAGATGTATGACATGCTCACACCGGAGAGACAGGCACGTCTTTATGAAACTCTGTCTGATCTTGTAAAAGAGCAGATGCAAGAGCGATGATCTTTTCCTTGTCCTCTTCACTAAGCTGTTCAAACATCTTCAAAGCTTCCTCCCGCATGTTGTTTCTCTCCTTTACTTTTTATCATTATCGAACGCCTGTTCGACTTACGTGCTAGTTATAACATACTATCTGTCCAATAAAACGGACTAAATAGGGGCTTTGAAAAAAATTTTTTGAATCGCCCCGCCACCCGTGCCACAAGGTGACGGGGCTTTGCCGCCGGAATGGTGTGTCCCTTACCTTTGGCTAGTATGATAATACTGTTCAGCCGGTGGTGACGTAAAGGTGCATCCGAGTAATTCAGTCGTTCTCAGCGTAATTTGTAGGATTTTTTCGGAAAGGGCGAGCAGAAAATGGAAAAACGGAAAATAATACAACAAATATCGACGATTTGTGATAATCTGCCCGCAAAGATGAAATGGGCAAAGGAGGAACAGCACAAAACCAATCAGCAGATTATCGACAGCACAGGGCTAAGTGAATCCATGGTTAAAAAGTTTTTCTCAGGCCACCTGACTGGCCCCAGTATTTATGATGTGACCGCCATTGCCATTGACCTTGGTCTGTCCCTGGATGAGCTGATGGAGCTGTCCCCGCCGAAGAAAGACCAGAGCGCGGAAATCGAACGGCTGAAAACCGAAATTTCACACAAGGAAGAACTTATCTCGGAAAAAGATAACGCCATCTCCCGGCTGGAAGAGCGCAGCCACATGATGGATAAAGAAATATCCGCCGTCCGGTATAACTGGAAGCATGTGACTTATGGAGCCGCAGGGCTTGCGGTTCTGTTCGGCATCTTCCTTACGGTATATGTCTTTCTGGATATGCAAAACCCGAATCTTGGCCTGTTCCAGTCCGGCCACGCCTCGCCGATCGTTTATGTCGCGGCCTTTTCCATTATCGGAACATGCCTGTATATCGTCCGAACTGTGATAAAGCGAAACGCAAAAAGGAGGAAGCACGATGCAAACAATACCAATTGACCTATCGGCTCTTATACCGGAGGAAAGACAGCAGTTTGCGGATAATCCCTCCGTTCTTTCATCGGACTGCGAGGCGGTCTGCTGCCTGTATATGCGCTACAGTTCCGACCGGCAGACAGAGCAGTCCATCGAAGGGCAGCTCCGGGAGCTGATAGCCTATTGCAAGCACCACAGCTACCGGGTTGCCGCCATTTATGTTGACCGGGCGATTTCCGCCCACGCAAGCATGGACAAGCGGCCAGCGTTCCAGCAGATGCTTTCTGACAGCGCCAGATCGTCATGGAAAACCGTTTTGGTTTACAAGCTGGATAGATTTGCCCGGAACCGGGAAGACAGCGCCATTGCCCGTATGCGGCTCAGGAAGAACGGCTGCAACGTGGAATCCGCGAAAGAGGGCATTTCCAAGAACCCCGAGGGTGTGATTCTGGAAGCCCTTCTGGAAGGTATGGCGGAGTATTATTCTCTGGAGCTGTCCCAAAAAATAACCCGGGGAATGCGGGAATCTGCCATTAAGGGAAATTGTTTGGGCGGTCAAATCCCACTTGGATATAAAATTGAAAATAAAAAGTACGTCATTGACCCCCTGACAGCCCCATTGGTGAAGGAAGCGTTTTCCCGCTATGGCGACGGGGAAACAGCCGCCTCGATCTGCGCAGACTTCAACGCCAGAGGTTACAGGACAGCAAGCGGCGCAGAATTCAACAAAAGCAGTTTCAAAAATATTTTCCGGAACGAGAAATATATAGGCGTATATAAGTACAAGGAAATGCGGCGGGAGGGCATCATCCCGCGAATTATTGCCGACGATGAGTGGATTGCTGTTCAATCCCGCTTGAAGGTTAACGAAGCTGCCCCTGCCCGTGGAAAAGCAAAAGTGGCGTATCTTCTTGCCGGAAAGATTTTCTGCGGTCACTGCGGTGCTCCAATGACAGGTGAGTGCGGGCGCGGGAAATCCGGGAAAATGTACAATTATTACTCCTGCGCGACCCGAAAACATCATAACAGCTGCGAAAAAAAGCCAGTCCCGAAGGACTGGCTGGAAGATGTGGTGGCTCAGGACGCTTTGGACGTACTGACAGACGAAATTATCGAATTTGTGGCAGAAGTAGCCGCCCAGCAGTCAGAGGAAGACATTCAGAAGAATACACAGATTCCTGTCATACGCAAAAAAATTTCTGAAATTGATAATAAAATCCGCAACCTGACGAAAGCGCTTGAATGCGCTTCCGTTGCGCCGGACGCTATTGTGGAAAGACTTACCGAATTGGAAGCCCAGAAAAAGGGGCTGGCTACCCAACTATCCGATGAAGAGCGTGGTGTGGTTCCGCTCACAAAGGAATCTGTCGTGGTTTATCTGAAAGCGGTAAGAGAAAAGGCGGTTCCGCTGGAAACCCAGAAAGCTATGCTTATTGAAATGCTTGTAAATTCCGTCACCGTTTACGACGATGATCCGGGATTCCTGAAACTCGTGTACGCCTACCGCCTGACGCAAATCCCCACGAGGGCATATCGCGTGCCAATTCCCGCAAAAGTACCGTGTTCGGATTTTAGGACGCAACCTGCTCCATTGGACGCAAATCCGAACACAATTACCGTTGTGGGAATGGTTTTCATCCAAGCCAAAAGACACGCCCTGCCTTGATTGGCAGGGCGTATTTTCTTGACTATTGCAACGTACGATGATATTATTATTTCGCAGGAATCAATATTGCGCACGGAAAGGAATTGGTGAATATGGCCGTTGTAAACAAAAATATTGAACCGAGTACAAAGGAATGGCTTGAAAGTTTGTCGGATGATGACTTTTGCATTCCAGTTGAAGTCTACCCTTACTACGATAAGTGTAGGCTTTGCGGTAATAGCAAACTCCCTGGGAGCGATAATACAGATTGTCCGGAGATTTGCCCAAATTGTAACCATGACAAATAAATGAAAAATTGCAGGGGGCGTTTCCCCCTGCAAAATTTATTTTTTGTACATACCTTGCAGTACGCCGACCCGCTCTGCTTTATCAATCTCCCTCTGGTGGAGGTAATTGTAAACAGCCATCATGGCCGCAGGCGGTTCGCCCTTCTGCTTGCGGTATTCCTCAATGTGGGAAACAACGGCCTTGTGCAGGGCGTTCATGTGGTTTATTTCCTCCCCACTCAGCCTGTAAAACAGGTCTGCCAGCTCCGGGTCGTCGTGCTTGTATTCCACGGCCAGCTCTGCGTAGGTGTGCGCGTCTTCCAGCTCGTCCTCAATGTGCTCCATCAGCAGTTTGATTTCTTTCATCTGATGCCCTCCTGAATGTACGCATACAGCGTATCAATGTCCTGTTTCCCCAGCTTAAGCGTAAGCCCGATTCCGGGGATTTTCACGGGCAGCGCCTCTGTCCCCATGTATGGCTTTGCGGCGTTGTACAGGGCGTCAACATCCACCGTGCCATGCTCCATATCGTAAACGCCCAGCGCCTTTACCATAGGGTGATCTGCGTACTGGGCAATAATCTTCGGGAAATTTGCGGCAAGCAGCCCACCAGCCCCGGCAACCAGAACTCTGTCCCAGCCGGAAAGACTTGGAGCAATGCTTCTGTCAATGAATCTTGCAAGCCCTGCCTGCACGTTTTCCATAGGAATCATAAATTACCTCCTTGAAAGTATGGGGCGGCGGCTGCCGCCCCAATTGTCGGGAATCAACCGTTGCAGCACCCGCCGCACTTGGGCAGG
>OKXB01002067.1_pt1 | contig 17326 bp, 16 predicted proteins | sample 1601731 | NCBI WGS metagenome assembly OKXB01 (sample SAMN04414077, study PRJEB24778) | human gut metagenome | material: faecal | host: Homo sapiens | reverse complement strand
TTAAGTGATGAAGATGAAGAGAGACTATATATAAATACCATGAAAGAAATAGGAAGAGAAGAAGGGGTTAAAGAGAAAACTGTTGAAATGGTTAAAAAGATGCTTGATAAAAAACTCGACATAGAACTAATATCTGAACTGTCTGAATTAAATGAAAAAGAAATCAAAGAAATTGCTAAAGAAAAGTAATTTCTTTTTCTTATTATCACTGAAAAACATATACTTAAAATAAGGAAGTGATTTATGAATAACAAAAAAGCCTTAATAGGAATCATTACCCGTTCATCCATCTCTGAGTCTAATCATCCAATCAAAATAATCTACCGTGATCTTGAGTCCGCTATTGAGAAAAGTGGTGGTATCCCTCTAGGAGTTTCTAATGAATCATTTAAGAATTATCTAGATATCTGTGATGGTTTTATTCTTGAAGGAGGAAGTGATCTAGACCCCAATAATTATCCAATTATAAAGTATCTTTGGAACAAAAACATTCCTCTCTTAGCCATCTGTTTAGGTATGCAAGAAATGGCTATCACATTTAAATCAAGTGAAGTATCCGTCTCCTCCCATCAAAATACCACCCATAAAATTCATCTTTATGACAATACCACCCTCTACAAAATATTAAAAACCCATCACATAACTGTCAATTCAAGACACTCTTCTAGTATCACACCACCCACACTTACCGTATCCGCTTCATCAGAAGATGGCACTATCGAAGCTATCGAAGATCCAGAAAAATCTTTCTTTATTGGCTTACAATTTCATCCTGAAAATATTTATGAAGATAACCTTCATGCCAAACTAATATTTGACTATTTTATCCAAATGTGCCAAAATTATAAATATAGCAAAAATAATAAGAGGTGATATTTATGCGTATTGGAGTATTTGATTCAGGAGTAGGGGGCTTAACCGTCCTAAAAAACCTAATAAAAAAATATCCCTATCATGAATATATCTACTTTGGAGACACCTTAAATGTCCCTTATGGAAATAAAACCCTAGAAGAACTAAATTTACTAGCAGATAACTGTGTATCTTTTCTCATATCTAAAAAAGTAGATCTAATTATCATCGCATGTGGCACTGTATCCTCTAACTGTATTAGCTACCTAAAGAAAAAATATTCCATTCCCATCTTGGATATAATCACTCCAGTTGCTACCTATCTAAACAAAACAAATCTAAAAAATATTGCTGTCCTAGCTACTTCTAACACTATAAATAGCCATATCTTTAAAACTAAATTATCTAAAAATAAAACCATCTACGAAATACCCACACCAGATTTTGTCCCCTTAATAGAATCGAATAACTTATCAAATATTTCTTCTATCATTGCTTCCTATCTTGAACCCTACAAAAACAAAATAGATGCCATTCTCCTAGGATGCACGCATTATCCTATCATCACTTCATATCTATCCAATTATCTAGGAGCCTCTATCCCCATAATTGATATGTCTAACTATTTAAATATCGAATATCCTCCTGGTAAATATTCTCTGACCATCTATTTTTCTCGCCTAGAAGAATCTATCATAACCAATACCAAAAGAATTTTAGATATTAAAGCCCCATTAATAAAACTATCAAAAGAACAATAATTAATTATATATAAATATAAACTCCCATAAATCAGTAATAAAACATTATTCTTGAATTAGCAATAAAAAAGACTTATCATTTTAACTGACACAAAACAAAAAATAATCATAACCATCTCTAAAAATCTTGCCACTATTTCTAAAATATTATATAATATAAATATAAGGAGTAGGATATGAATAATACAGAATTAAAAATTCCTCGTCATGTAGCTATTATTCTTGATGGCAATGGCAGATGGGCTACTGAAAAAGGTAAAAAAAGAACTGAAGGACATAAAGAGGGATATAAAACATTAAAGAAAGTCAGCAAGTATATTCTTCATAAAGGAACTAAATACTTAAGCGTCTTTGCGTTTTCTACTGAGAACTTTAATCGTCCTATCGAAGAAGTTAACTACTTAATGAATCTTTTCCTTGAAGGCTTCAAAAGAGATACCAAATTCTTTCAAAAAGAAAACATTCGTGTAGTATTCTCTGGTCGTGAAGAGCCACTTCGTAAAGATGTCATTGAATCAATGCGTACTATGGAAAGAGTTACTCAAAATAATACTGGCGGTATCTTAAATATATGCCTAAATTATGGAGGACGTGCTGAAATCGTCGACGCCGTTAATAAAATAATTTCATCGGGAGAAAAGAATATTACTGAAGAATCATTTAAAAAATATCTCTATAATGATTTACCTGATATTGATCTATTGATTCGTACCAGTGGTGAATTAAGAATTAGCAATTTCATGTTATGGGAATTATCCTACGCGGAGCTATACTTTCCTAAATGCTATTTCCCTGACTTCCTTGAAGAAGAATATGATAAAGCTCTTCTTGAATTCACTAAAAGAGATCGTAGATTTGGTGGTCTAAAGAAATGAATAAAATAAAAGAACAACTAGATTTAATTCATAATGATTATGCTAAGAGAGACATAACTCTCATTCATATAGCTGATCTCCATTTTAGTAGTATCACCAAGCCAAATACCCTACAACGTATCAAAGAATCTATTATCAAAAAGAATCCTGATTACCTAGTAATAACTGGAGATCTAATAGACACCCCTAGTATCACTAAGAATAAATATAAAATAAAAGAATTACTCAAATTCTTAACCGATCTAAGTAACTACACTAAAATAATTATATCTCTTGGTAATCATGATATATTTTGTGATAGTGATAAAGTATTCTTTGAAAAGTTAAATGAATTAGATAATATCTATCTACTTGATAACTCATCTTATCAAGATGAATATATATTTATTGGAGGCTTAACACTACCAACTAGTTATTATTACAATATGTCTCATGATGAATCAACTGAAGTACTCTTAGAGCATCTAGATAAACATAAAAGACTAATCACAAAACTACCACCAAAACTTCCTAAAGTACTCCTAGTGCATTCACCAATAAAACTTTTAGATCCTATCGTATTATCTAAATTAAAAGAATATGATTTATTATTATCTGGTCATACCCATGCTGGTATGGTTCCTGATTTCTTAAATTCATTCTTTAAATCCAATACTGGTATCATTGCCCCTAATAAAAGATTTTTCCCCTCTCTTGCTAGAGGAAAAGTAGAGAAGATAGTAGGTAATAAAAAAATAACTCTTATCATTACCGGTGGAATTACTAAATTATCTGCTAGATCTTCTAAAATATTAAGTAAATTAAATTTTGTATACAATATAAGTATAAATAAAATAATAATCACAAAGAAAAGAGGAAAATATTATGAGTAAAATTAGAGAAGTTCATGCAAGAGAAGTCCTAGATTCTCGTGGCAATCCTACCGTAGAAGTAGATGTCACTCTTGAAGATGGTTCATTTGGACGTGCTATTGTTCCATCAGGAGCCTCAACTGGAGAAAGAGAAGCCCTAGAACTTCGTGATAAAGATAAAAGATATCTTGGTAAAGGAGTAGAGAAAGCAGTATCTAATGTTAACAATATAATTAGAGAAAAAGTTATTGGTCTTGAATCATCTGATCAAACACTTGTAGATAACACTATGCTTGAGCTTGATGGTACTGAAAATAAAACTAATCTTGGCGCCAATGCCATCCTTGGAGTATCCCTTGCTAACCTAAAAGCTGCCGCCTGTAGTGCTCACTTGCCACTATATCGTTATGTTGGAGATGGCAAAACCTTACCAAACCCTATGATGAATATCATTAATGGTGGTGCTCATGCCGATAATAAATTAGATTTCCAAGAATACATGATCATTCCTCATAGTAATACCGTTAAAGAAAGAATCCGTATTGGAGCAGAAGTTTTCCATACCCTAAAGAAAGTTCTAAAAGAAAAAGGCTACAATACTAATGTCGGAGATGAAGGTGGCTTTGCTCCTGACTTATCTAGTAACGAAGAAGGCTTCAAAGTAATCATCGAAGCTATTGAAAAAGCCGGTTATGTTCCTGGAAAAGACGTTTCATTAGGTATTGACGTAGCAGCATCAGAGTTCTATAAAGATGGTTACTATTACCTAGATAATAAAAAACTAACTACTAGTGAACTTATTGCTTTCTATGAAAAACTAGTAGATACATATCCAATTATTTCTATCGAAGATCCTGTAGATGAAAATGACTGGGAAGGCTTCCAAGAAATAACTAAAGTACTCGGCGATCGTATCCAATTAGTTGGTGATGACCTCTTTGTAACTAACATTAAATGCTTACAAAAAGGTATCGATTTACATGCCGGAAATGCTATCTTATTAAAATTAAACCAAATAGGAACATACACAGAAACTATTAAAACAATAAACCTCGCTAAAGAGCATGGCTATAAAACAGTTATCTCTCATCGTAGTGGAGAAACCGAAGATACTACCATCGCTGACTTGTCAGTAGGCCTAGACTTAGGTCAAATAAAAACCGGATCAATGTCTCGTACCGATCGTATTTGTAAATATAATCAACTAATGCGTATCGAAGAAGAATTGACAAAATAATTATCCCAAAAGAATTATAATGTTCTTGGTGATAAAAAATGAAAGTAAAAACATTTGATGAATCTCATGAAAAAGATTTAGAAGAATCAATTAATAATTTTATAAAAGAAAAACAAGTAGAAGTCCTTGATATCAAGTTTGCGGTATCTACGGCAATGTATGCTGATGAACAAATTTATTGTTTCTCAGCTCTTCTCATGTATAAATAAAAAGGAAGTGAAGTATATGACACTAGTTGAAGCATATTATATATTCTATCAAGAAAGGCCAATTGACAAAATAAGAGACTATTTTAGCAGTGTGTATGGTGAAAGAATTGCTAATGAATATTTAAAAAATAGAAGTATAGAAGAGTTATTAAAAGTATATTTAGAAGCTACTAAGACTAAAGAAATAATTCGCAAGGAATATCGTAACTTATCAAAACAATATCATCCTGATATCAATAGTGGAGATAAAACTCAAGAAGAACGTATGAAGTTAGTTAACGCCGCTAAAGATTATTTTGATAAAAATCTTACTTTCGTAAACATAAACACTCCGTACCAAAGCACCACTCCACAAAAGCCTAAGAAAAATAACGAAAGCAAAGTAATATATCGCCTTGCTATGTCTAAAGAAGCCTCTGAAATAGAAGAACTAATTCCAGCATTTCTCCGTATCGCAGACTATGCCAAAAGATTACGTGAATATAAAGCTACCAGTGCCCTATACAAAAACGCCAGTTTCTTTAATGAAGAACTAGATAAAACATATCTTCCTACTGAATTATACACCCTCTATACCGAATATGTAAATTTCTATAACGATACCAAAATAGAACTAAGAAAAATTGATGAGGACTATATAGAACTTAAAAAACTAGTAGCTACTGGCTGCCTAGATGGTAAAAAGTTATATCAAGCTATTTCTAAATTAGCGGGCCCTTATATTGACAATCTTAGTGATAATATCTTCCTCAAAATAGAATTAGCATATTGGGAAAATCAAGAACAAGAAGAAAAAGACAAAGAATTTCGTGATAATGACTCTCACATTCGTAACACTAGGGTAGTTTTAAGTAGATTATTAAATAATTCTGATAAACTAAATCAAATAATATGTTATAAATGTTTAAAAGACAAATCTACTAGTACTCTTGAAGAATTATCTTCCATGAATAGCCTCAAAAATAAAGTAGAAGTCCACAAAAAGTATGTCGAACAAGCTAGCAATTTCATTAAAAGAATTAACTATTGGCATAATCGTGTAACAAGTCTAGTAAATGCTGAATTTAATGAAAGAACCATTGCTCGTTTAGAGGAAGATTTAAAAGCCATTATTCCCGAATCTTATCTACACCTAATTGCCGAAGATAAAGAATTAAATAAAATGAGCCGTGATTTTCAAAAGAATCGTGCTAAATATAAGAAAAATGACGTCTTAATAGCAGCATCTCATAAAAAAACATTAGTGTCAATGCAAGATCGTACTAAAGAAAATAATCAAGAAATATCTTATATTGATAAATTATTCCTTCAGTATGAACACAAAGAGTTAACTGCTACTAAAAAATCTAGTCTTAAAGACTCTCCAGATAAAGAAGAAGCTACAATCAATAAATATTACTATTCAGGCAGTTTGCTTAATTATTGTGAAAAACAAGCTATTCTACTTTATAAAAAAGTCTTTACTTGTCTAGCAGCTACTGGTTTTCTTGGCCGTATTCAAGTACCATATGCCAGTATCTATGGTAATCTTCCTGAAAATGCTACACCAAAAGAAATAGATAGATACTACAAAGCAATTAAAGCTAATTATACCAGTATTATTACTGAATATAAAAATATGTATCATCGTGACTTTGTTATTGATGAGAAAGTACTATCTACTACTAGAAAATATCTAATAGATGAATTAAATCATACCTTTATTGACTGTTATGAAAGAGGTGCAGTAGTACCAAAACAATTACAAGAGACTATTAATAATACCATTCATAAAACTCCATCAATACTAAAACTTCTCGCATTAATTGAAGAAGTATCATGTATTGGTTATGAAGAATATGATTTAAAAAGTAAAAGTCAAAAAGAAAAACCATCAAAACCAAAAAACTAATTATATAATAAATAAGCCCGTTTCATTTAATAGAAGCGAGCTTTTTTAACTACAAAATTTTATAAAATACAAATAGTTCTATTCCCAAAAATCACATTATCAAAATAAAAAGAACTGTAATTTATATAACTACAATTCTTATATATTGTTTTTAATTATTGCTAATTATCTAAATTCAGGCTTAAACATAATCTTAATAGCGTCATCTTTACCACTAGTTAATCTTTCAAAAGATTCTTGAGCCTTTTCAAGTGGAACAACTGCATCAATATATTTCTTGACATCAATCTTCTTCTTATCAATTAAATGTAAGCACATATCAAATTCATCTTCTGTATAAGCAATAGCCCCTTGCATATCTACTTCACGCATAACTGTAAGTACTGTAGGAATAGTAATTGCCTCTAAAGAAACACCCACTAAAACAATTCTACCACCTGGTTTAACCGTCATAATAGCTTCACTAACAGCAGGACCATTACCACAGCATTCAATAACCTTATCAAATCCACCATTAGTATTAGTAAATAATTTTTCTACAATGCCTTCTTCTAAAGCATTAAAGTATTCATCTACTTTTCCATATTTAAGAGCTTTCTTACCACGCTTTTCATTAGTTTCCATTAAAGCTACATAACTAGCCCCATTAAGTTTAGCAAACTCCGCAGCCATAAGACCAATAATACCGCCACCAATAATTAATACCTTATCACCAACTTTAACATTAGCTAAGTTAATAGCATGAAGAGATACTGCTGATGGTTCAACCATGCAAGCTTCTTCTGAACTAACACCTTTAGGTATTTTTCTTACCATATCAGTACGGCACATTGAATATTCCGCATATCCGCCTGAATTAGTAAGAGATAATCCAACAGCTTCATTCCAAGTAGATAAACAATATTGTGGATTACCTGATTTGCAAGCATCACACTTTCCACATGGACTAATAGGAAGCCCTGTAATCCTATCTCCATTCTTTAAATCTTCACGGCCACCATTATCTAGTACTGTACCAGCAAATTCATGACCCATAACAAGTCCCTTAGGTTCTCCACTAACCCAGTAGTGAATATCAGATCCACATATACCACAAGTATCTACCTTAAATAGTACATATCCTTCTTTTGGATCAGGTCTTTCCATAGTAGTAGTAACTATTTCTCTAGGCCCCATAATTTTAGCACATTTCATTTATTTTTCCTCCTATCATAATTATTATAGCATTTTTTCAATTAATTAAAATAATTTCTTATCAATAGTGTCAAATTTTTGACATATTTATTTTCATAAATAAAGAAAGCAATTAAATCAATTTATATTTATCATAAATAATTGAAAATATCTTGACAATAATAAAAATAAAACATATAATTTAAATATATGAACAATTATTCACATAGGTTAAAGATAAAAAGAAAGAAGGAAATATATGAAACTATTAGATGATGATAAAATTATTGATTTATCAGAATTATTTAAAATATTTGGTGACTCCACTAGGATAAAAATAATTAATATTTTACTTGAAGAAGAATTATGTGTCGGAGATATTGCTGAGAGGATAAATGCTACTCAATCTGCTGTCTCTCATCAATTAAGAATTCTTAAATCTTCTAAACTAGTAAAATATCACAAAGTAGGTAATACTGTATATTATTCACTAGATGATCATCATATCAAAGAAATATTTGAGAAAGGATGTGAACATATCAATGAAATATAAATTTAATATTCATGATTTAGATTGTACTAATTGTGCTACTAAAATAGAAAAGAGACTAAATGAAACTCCCGACATTGATAAAGCTATTGTTAACTTCAGTAAATTAACTCTAACTGTAGAAACAAATCATAGTGGCTCTGTCAAAGACTATTTGGAATCCATTATTCAAGAAATAGAACCAGACATAACCATCAGCTTACCAGAAGATTCTCACAATCATGATCACAAAACAACTACTACTGATATTATTACTTTAGTACTAGGCCTTATCCTTGGAGCCCTAGGTATGTATCTTTTAAAAGGAACTATCTCAAAAATATTTATTATCATATCATATATTCTATTATTATATAAAATAGTTATTAAAGCCATAAAACAATTAAAAACATTATCCATAGATGAAAATCTCTTAATAACTATCTCATGTATAGGAGCCTATTTCACCAATAACATTCATGAAGGATTAATGGTAATTATTCTTTATGATATTGGTAAAATATTAGAAAGTATTGCTATCAATAACTCTCGTAAATCTATCAAAGACTTAATGAATATTAAGCCTGATTATGCTAATCTTTTAAAAGGTAAAGAATTAGTCAAAGTATCTCCTGAAGCAGTATCTATAAATGACCTAATCGTTGTAAAACCTGGAGAAAAAGTTCCCTTAGATGGTATCATCGAAGAAGGGGAGAGTAAACTAAATACCCAAAGCATCACCGGAGAGAGTAAATTATTACCAGTAAAAGTAGGAGATCAAATCCTATCAGGAACAATTAATACAAGTGGTTTATTAACAATCAAAGTAACTAGCACTTATGCCACTAGTACTGTATCAAAAATTCTCTCTTTAATAGATGATGCCACTGATCGTAAAGCAAAAACTGAAACATTCGTCTCAAAAGCCGCTAAGATATATACTCCAATCATCCTAGCATTAGCAATCCTAACAGTTATCTTTCTTCCATTATTAACTAATATATCTCTAAAAGATTCCATCTATCGTGCTCTAGTATTCCTAGTAATCTCATGTCCATGTGCTATTGCTATATCCGTACCACTAAGTTACTTCTCCGGTATTGGAGCATCATCTAAACAAGGTATCCTCATAAAAGGAAGTGACTACCTAGATGCTATAAGCAATATCAAAACAATTGTCTTTGATAAAACAGGAACTATCTCTACCGGAGTCTTCTCAGACTATAATCTATCTATCTTAGATAAAACATATCCAAAAGAAGATATCATTAAATATTATGTTACCGGAGAATCACTTTCTAATCATCCAATAGGTAAATCCATCATAACAATCTTCAAAGACATAAAATCACATAAAAATATTAAAGACTTTAAAGAAATATCAGGTAAAGGTATAACTTATACATATAAAGATTTATCTATCAAAATAGGTTCTTCATCATATTGTAAATCTAATACAAAAGATGAAGCCATCTACTTAAATATAAATAATAAAAATGTAGCTAAATTAATCTTAAAAGATGGCCTTCGTCCTGATGCTAAAAGCACTATCAAAGAATTAAACGCCCTAGATATTAACGTCTTATTATATACTGGAGATAATGAAGAAATAGCTAAAAGTATGGCTCATACTGCTGGTATCAAAGAAGATAATGTCTACTATAACTTACTTCCTCAAGACAAGTATGATTTATTAACTGAAGAAATATCCAAAGATCCCCATGTAGCCTTTGTTGGAGATGGTATTAATGACGCTCCATCTCTAGCCTTAGCAACTGTCGGTATCTCTATGGGTAGTATTGGTAGTGATGCTGCTATTGAATCTTCTGATATCGTTATCATGGATGATAAACTATCTAAAATTCCTAGAAGTATAGCCATTTCAAAATATACTAACAAGATCATAAAACAAAATTTAATCTTTGCTATTCTTACAAAAGTTCTAGTATTAGTACTTAATATAGCAGGAATAGCTTCTATGTGGCAAGCAGTATTTGCAGATACTGGAGTAACCCTTCTAACTATCATTAATACAACTAGAATTCTAAGAAAAAAATATTAAGACTCACTAGAGTCTTTTTTCATTGACTTATCAAAGCCTTTATGCTATCATATTATTCACAGGATATAATGGTGATATAATGGAAATACTAAATACCTATACAAATAAACAAGGAAGAAGAATCCCAGTAAGAAATATTCATTTTGCCACACTAGACGACTTTGAAAATTATAAAGGGACGTGTATCATTGAAAATACTCGTAATAATATCTTTGCTACTACTAAGAATAATCCCCATGTAGCTTGCATCAGCATTCCCACATATGATGAGAAAAAAGCCTTAAAATACTACCGAGGATATCGTTCTTTCAGTATCGACAAACCAGAAGATGCTGCTCTTATAAGTAAGTTATCAATTATCCAGCCAAATATAAAACTAACAACATTTCCTACTGGAGTAGTAACTATTAAAGATCATCTTATTGGTCAAGAAATGTTTTATCTAAAAGACTATATCACTCTAGAAGATTTAGTATGTTATCAATCAAAAGCCTTAAAAGATATCAATATTTCCATGTATTATCAAAAAATTCTAAATATTATTAAAGAATTACTAACTAACGGTATCACTTATCTAGATATTCATCCTAATAACTTTATGATAAACTATAATACCCATCAAGTAGAATTAATAGATTATCAAAGTGATTATGTAAAATTTAATAATCATCCTGATGATTTAAAACAAATGTGTCTAAATCTAACGGAAATGTTTACTCAAATAAATAAATACTTATCTCTTCCCATCACATTTGATAAGAGTATGGATTTAGCTACTATTGAGAAAACTATTCAAAGTAAAAAATTAATATTATCTAAGAAAGAGGTCTAATATGGCATATTATTTTATGTTAGAGAATAAAAAGGGTAGTTGGGAAAAGTTAAATATTCCAAATTCTAAGTATTTTAGAAAATCTTCTCGTTATAAACAATATGGTGCATGTTCTTTAGAAGAAATAGATTATTTTACCATGATGTTTGATGATGAAGAAGAACTTCGTATGTCTCTCTTAAAAGAAGGTATTTTAACTCCTGATAATATAAATAAACCATTATCAATCCGTCTTCCACGTCGTGATACCTTTAAAAAAGTAATGTATGATTTTCTCTATCAAAAAGATCTTATCTATATAGCAGATCCTAAAAGAATAATAGATAAAATAAATGACTTTAATCATCAAAATAACTTTCACTTTCTAGAAAAGTTTGCTACTAATTATCAAGATTTTCATGAATGTAATTCTAGTGCTAGTGAATTAAAAATGGCATATATCTATAGTAAAAAAACTAACACAAGATCTAAATATCTAAACACTCTTGATAAAGAAGGACATACTCTTCCTGAAAGAGTAGCATATTTACTTCTCTATGAACACCGAGAGTTATCTAGTGGTGATATTATTTACTATCCTAAAATAAAATATGCTAATCTTCACTCCTTGGTAGCGTTCATTAATCATTATGAAAAGAAATATTTAACTGAAATGAAACCATTAACAAATGAACAAATAGCATTACTAGAATTTAAACCATTAACTAAAACCAAAAAGAAAAAAAATCCTATTCTAAAAGGACAATATAATTTATTTAATGAATAATTAAGAGCCTCATTTTACTGGGGCTCTTTTACTATATAATTATTTTATTAATTAACTTAGTTTCTTTTAACTATATCACTATTTTAATTCTTAATTAACTATCTAGCTTATCCATAATATCTTTAAAAATAGTTTCATTCTTATTTTCTCTAGGTTGATATAATTTAACATTCTTGATCTTATCAGGTAAGTATTGCTGTTTTACATAACTATTCTTATAATTATGTGGATATTTATAATCAGGACTAGGATTTTTTAAGTGACTTGGCACATTTCCAGTATCCGTACTTTCTATTAACTGTAAAGCTTTCTCAATAGCAGCTTTTGCACTATTACTCTTCGGAGACAAAGCCATCTCAATTACTACTTCCGCTAAAGGAATTCTTGCTTCTGGTAATCCTAACATTAAAGCACTATCAATAGCAGCCATTACTCGTGGCCCTAGTGCTGGATTAGCAAGCCCAATATCCTCATATACAATAACTGCCATTCTTCTACAAATAGATTCAAGCTCTTCACCCATAATAAGCCTTCCTAAATAGTACAAGGATGCATGTACATCACTTCCACGAATAGACTTTTGAAAAGCACTAAGCAAGTCATAGTACCCATCCTGATCCTTATCATGAAATATATTAGGTTTATTACATATGTTAATTAATTTATCAAGCGTAATCTTATAGTCATCCGTAGAGTAGTAAGCCACTTCTAATAAATTATATGCATATCTCAAATCACTTTTTGCAAGTCCTGCTATATATTCTTTACTATCCTGACTAATCTCTATCCCTGGTAAATAATTACTATCAATAACTTTATCAATAGCCATCATAATATCATCTTTACCAAGCTCTTTAAGTTCATATAACTGGCATCTACTTCTAATAGCAGGATTAATACTATGATATGGATTAGCTGTAGTCATACCAATCAAAGTAATCAAGCCACTCTCTAGTACCGGTAATAAAATATCTTGCTTATCCTTATTCATTCTATGAATTTCATCCATAATAAGCACCATACCATTATACATTTTAGCTTCATTAATAACCGTATCTAGTTCCTTCTTATTATTAACCGCTGCATTAAGCATCCTATACTTAACACCCATTTCATTAACTAGAGCCATCGCTATAGAAGTCTTTCCAATACCAGGCTTCCCATACAGTATCATTGAAAACAATCTTTTATTCTTAACTAGATTACTAATAACTTTTCCAGGACCAATCAAATGTCTTTGTCCAATTATATCATCTATCTTTTTAGGTCTCATTTTAATTGCTAATAATTCTTCCATCTTTATACCTCACAATCTAATTATAACAAAACTCTCACAACTTGTAAATATATATCAAACAAATGTTAACTATATCACCAATTATCCATTTATTTAACTGTCAATTATCAGTAAATATCTTATCAATAATAATATTGTGTGATATAATGTACTTATATAATTTAACATAGCAAACAAACAAAGAATAAGGTGACCATCATGATAAAAATAGAAAATCTAGAAATATCAAAAAAAAATAAAGATATCTTATCATCATATCAAACATATCTTATAACTATTAAATTTGTAAATAGTGAAACTACTACTAATTCATATATCCTAGATATCTATAAACTATTTACTTATCTAAATAAAGATTATGATAAAATAACTAATGAAGATATCTATAAATATCTAACATATCTAGATACGCAAAAATATAGTGTTTATTCTATAGCAAGAAAAATATCTTCCATAAAATCATTCTATAAGTATCTCTCTGAAGAAAATATCCTTACTATGAACCTAACTCTAGAGCGTCCTAGATTCTACAAAAAACTTCCTCATGTCCTAACTGAAGAAGAAGTAGAACGCCTTTTAGATATCAAGCTAGATACCCCATATGATTATCGTAATAAAGCTATGCTAGAGTTAATGTATGCTACTGGCTTAAGAGTAAGTGAACTAATCAATTTGACCTATCAAAATATTGATCTAGATAAAAAAATAGTCCGTTGCTTTGGTAAAGGACATAAAGAAAGAATTGTTCCCATGGATGATATTGCTTGCAAGTATCTCCATATCTATCTTGAAGAATATCGCCATACTTTCTTAAAAGGCTATATTTGTGACTATCTCTTCTTAAATAACCATGGCAAAAGACTTACCCGTCAAGGCTTCTTCAAAAACCTAAAAATAATTGCTCTAGCCCAAGGTATCAAAAAAGAAATAACTCCTCACATGCTCCGTCACTCCTTTGCCACCCATCTCCTAAACCATGGAGCAGACCTAAGAAGCATCCAACTAATGCTAGGACACGAAAATATCTCTACTACTGGTATCTATACCAATGTAAGTACTGAAAAAGTAAAAGAAAATTATGATTTATACTATCCAAAAGGCTAAATAGCTTATCAAAAAAACTAATCAAAAATTAACTATAAAACAAATTATCTAAAAATATAATTTAAATAATAATAAAAAGAAAGGAATTAAAAATATGAATTTAAATAAAGAAATCTTTCGTGAATATGATATAAGAGGTATCTATCCAACGGAACTAAACGAAGAAACAGCATACCTAATAGGAAAAGCCTATGGTACAAAACTAAGGAGCCTAAACAAAACAGAAACCGTTCTTGCTTATGACAATCGCTTATCTAGTGAAAGTCTTGAGTCATCGCTCTTAAAAGGTCTCTTAGAAACAGGCATAAATGTTATCCGTCTAGGGCTCGCTACTACTCCAATGTGTTACTTTGCCGCTAACTACTACAACACCAATGCCAGTATGATGATAACTGCTAGTCATAATCCTAAAGAATATAACGGTTTCAAATTCTCATATAATGGTATTCATAATGCCTATGGCCCATCCGTTAAAGAAATATATGAAATAATTGAAAAAGGAGAGTTCGCTACTGGAACGGGTAGTGCTACATTTAAAGATATAACTGAGCCATATATAGAGCTAATAACCGACAAATTATCTTTTGGAACACATAAAATAAAAGCCGTATATGACTGTGGTAACGGTACTACCAGTATCATTGCTGATAAAATATTTGCCCGTCTTCCATTTATCGAAGCCATTCCGCTATTCAATATATCAGATGGTACTTTTCCAAACCATCACCCTGATCCATGTGTCTATGAAAATCTTACCAAACTAAAAGAAAAAGTTCTCGAAACTCATGCTGATATTGGTATTGGTTATGATGGTGACGGCGATAGAGTAGGATTCATAGATAATCAGGGAGCCATGATCGAAACCGATAAATTTATGATAATCATGTGGCGCTACCTCTATGATAAAGTAAAGAATAAAGCTGGATTATTTGACGTAAAATGCACTAAAGCCCTTGAAGATGAACTAATCAAACTAGGCATAAAACCTGTCGAATATCGTACCGGTAATTCTTATACCAGAGCAGCTTCTGCTGAAGGTGACTATCCATTAAGTGGCGAATTATCAGGACATGTCTATTTCCGTGATAAATTTCCAGGATACGATGATGGTATCTATGCCGGAATGCGTCTAATTGAATTATTAACTCACACTGATAAACCATCCTCATCCCTCCTAGAAGGAATCAATAAGTATTATTCGACTCCTGAAATAAAAGTAGCAGTACCCGATGAAATAAAATTTACTATCATTGATAAAATTAAAGAGTATTGCCTTAGCAAAGGATATAATACCCTAACTATAGATGGTGCCAAAGCTAAATTCCCAGATGGATTTGCCCTAGTAAGAGCATCAAACACAGGCCCCAATATCACAATGCGCTTTGAAGCTACTACTGAGTCTCGCCTAGAAGAATTAAAAGAAGAATTCACAAACGAATTAAATAAATATCTAAATAAATAAAAAAGTGTAATATTCTGTAAAGTAATGTTCAAACTATTGAATATATTTCTATATATGATATAATTAAAATACCTGAAGGATACGACAACTAGATTTAAAACCGACAAAGATATATAAAGGGAATCTAATTACCTATATGTGTTGAATGCTTAATCCTATTAAGAATCCTAATTATAAGTATGTGATTACCCACCTGTGTGATTACGCGCGGGTTTTATCTCCCTAGTATCGGTTCTTTGGGTAAAGTTATTGACTTTAAGAGATAATTGTTATATTATCTCTTTAATTATATATATTTTTTGGAGTGATCAATATGTTTGAAAGAGTTATCTCCCTAGTAGGAGAATCTAATTTTAAAAAGATACAAAATACCACCGTCCTAGTAGTAGGATTAGGTGGAGTAGGAGGTTATGCCATTGAATCATTAGTTCGTAGTGGCATAGGAAATCTAATTCTAATAGACCATGATACCGTTGATATAACCAATCTAAATAGACAAATCATCTCACTACAAGAAAACATTGGCCGTGATAAAGTTACCGTATGTAAAGAAAGAATGTTATCCATTAATCCCACTTGTAGTATCGTTACAAAGAAAATATTTCTAGATAAAAATACCATAAATCTCCTAGACAACTATCACATTGACTATATCGTAGATGCATGTGATTCCGTAGAAGCAAAAAAACTATTAATAGACTATTCCCTAGATAAAAATATTAAACTAATTGCCAGTATGGGTACCGCTAACAAACTAGATCCCACCAAACTAGCTGTATTAGATATACGTAAAACTTCCTACGATCCCCTAGCTAAAATACTAAGAAAATACGTAATGGATAAACATACCAATAAAAAAATAATGGTAGTATCTACTACCGAGAGTCCTATTAGAAAAGATTGTCTATCAAGCCTAGTATATGTACCAGCTACCTCAGGACTATTATGTTCTAACTATATTATTCGTGATATATTAGAGTCATGATTAACTATTTTCTTAATTAATTAACATTCTTTTCATAAAATAAAACTAAGATTTCTCTTGTGTAAATCTTAGTTGAATTCTAAAAAGTTAACCCTAAGATAAAATGTTTGACAAGATAAAAATAACCTGCTATCATGTATGAGAACACTTAGTAGTAAAGATTATATAAATATTTTCCAAAATTTTATAATCCTCCTTTTACTATTAATAATCATCTTGTTGATTATAAAATAAAAAACGTACCTAACATAGTTTGTTAGGTACAACCAACGAATAGGAGTACTTAGCACTCTAATACTAAGTGTTCCTTTTTTATTATATGAAGTTTCCTTCATCTATATTCATTATAATATAAAGATATAAAAATATCAATAATTTAATATTTAAAAACAAAAAATGACACTAAAGTATTCTACTTTAATACCATTTCTATCTTGATA